>JAEEGH010028730.1_pt1 | contig 10922 bp, 6 predicted proteins | sample 9134181 | NCBI WGS metagenome assembly JAEEGH01 (sample SAMN16246544, study PRJNA631951) | gut metagenome | biome: gut microbiome; feature: rumen; material: DP-attached | host: Bos | place: Iran: Karaj | collected 2018-10
TGCTGCGAACTATACGGGAGTTTCGTTTGACTAGGCAGTTGAGTGTTTCTGTGGCTAAAGCCGTTTCTACGCTGCGCTGTTTCTCTTTGCTTCGCACGTTTGAATGGCTGCGCCGTTTCTGAGACGCAATGAATTGCGCCTGTACAAATGGCTTTTAGCCTTCTCGCCTAGTCTTTTGTCAGCCTTGCGGCATAGTCGTAGTGTTCGCCTGCGCGAATGAATTCCATTTTTAGTCCACATTGTACTGCATAGTCCTCAACTGAATATGGGTCGGCAAAGAACCAGTTGAATTTGCCTGAGCGCTGCCTGTGGAATGAGATGTCGTACACGAGTTCGCCGTAGTATTTGCCGCCAAGAGGGATGTTCATAGAACCGTCATCTTCCAGATAAAGGTACTGCAAATCCGATGAGTCGAAGACTATTTGTCCGCCGTCGTTTAGCAACGATTTCAGATGGGAGAGGAGCTTCGGCAGTTCTGGCAAAGTTCCAGCCATGCCGATGCCGTTCATTAGCAAGAATATGGTGTCGAACTTTTGTTCGTTATATTCGAAAATATTTTTGCAGACAACCTTTTTTATTCCGCGCTTTTGCATTACTTCGCAGCAACCTTCAGAAATGTCGAGGGCGGTTACGTCGAAACCTTTGTCTTGCAAGTAGAGCGAGTGTGAGCCTGCACATGCGCCAATGTCGAGGATTTTGCCTTTTGACTCTAGCAGTGCTGCTTTTTCGTGTTCGGGCATCTCGTCGAATCCGCGGAAAAGGTAGTCGGCTGGAAGATAGTCGGTTTCGGCGATGTCGGTGCGGACGGTGATTTTTGCTTTCTTGTCGCCTTCGAGGTAGGCTTTGCAGCAAAGTCCGAAAATGTCAGTATTGTTATTGGTTGTCATTTGTCTTTGGTATTATAAATGGATAATTATAGGTTATTTGTACTATCTTTTGATTTTTCCTATTGGAATTATAAATAAGCAAAGTGCTAAATTAAACAGTATGAGCACTATAATATTGTAGTCGTAAGTGCTAATTATCTTTCCGGCAAGCATTTTGCGACCGCATAGAAATTTTGCTTCACCATTTGTTTCCGTGTCGTAAATTGGTGGAATATTGCTTGATTTCAAGGTTGTTACAATCTTTGAGATGTACATGTTGCCGTAGCGTCTGTAAATACTGTCAGAGTTTTCAATGCGTGCTAGTTTGCTGTCGATTTCTGCCTGGGCATCATTTTTCTGCTCGCGAAGTTTTACTATAAGTTCCTGGTCTGTTGCGCCTTCAACTCTTTCTGACGCTTTGTAAAGAGAAACTTTTGCATCGAAGATTTCCTGTTCCACTGGATTGACAATGTAGGCCTCGGTCATGCAGGCTTCGTCGGCCCAGCGGATTGGCATAAGGTTGGCAAAAATTGGCATTCCGCTATCTTTCACAAACTTCTGGTTGAAATTGTCGTATGGCACAAGTCCGCCAGAAAATATCATCTGCGGAATTACAATTATTGGAATAAGCAGATAGACGGTCGATATGCTTCTGAAAAACAGCGATATAATCATCGAGGTTAGGCATCCGCAGAATGTCAGCAGCCAGTTTATTACGAACAGTTTGCCGAAAAAGAACAGATTTCCTTCGATGAGCGTGGCTGGAAGTGTAAGCATAAGCGACATAATGGCCGAATGGACTATGTACTTCGTGATTTTTGCAAGCGACAGCGATGTGCTTTTGTCGTTGATAATGTGTTCGTTGCGATGAAATTGCCGTAAGAAGATGAATTCGTGAGCCGAAACCACCAGACCGAGGAAAAATGCGGTAATCAACAGCATCATCAGCCAAGCGGGAATGTTGGGGTTGGAATAATATGCGTATTCGTCAGAGTGCGAGAACCTTGTCAGCAGTGACATTGCAACGGCCATCAGCGGCGGTATGGCGATAATCATCGCAGTACGAATCTTGTTGCGCAGGTCGCATTTGAACGAAAACTTCAGTTGCGAGGCAAACGACTTTAGTCCGTTCGTTTTGCGTTTGTTCAGTGGTTTTATGGAAGTTAGAGTAGGATAGAAGCCACTGTTTTCAACGAATTTCCTATACCATTCTTCGGGCGATGTGATGCGCAGGTTGTCGTGCGAGGTTTCGGTAATGATGTTTAGGATTACGCCCGGATTGAAATGGGTTTCGAGCAACGATTCCTTGTCGATGCGACCTGTGAGGCGACGGAAATATTCTGCTGATTCGCTTGGTTTTCCGTAGAAAATAGGATAACCGCCATCGTCGATTATGAGAATCTTGTCGAACATCATAAAGGTTTCGAAGTCGGGCTGATGGATTGAGGCGATTACAATCTTTTGTTCGGATGCAATCTGGCGCAGCAGAGCGACAATCTTTTGCGAATCGGTTGACGAAAGTCCGCTTGTCGGCTCGTCGAGGATGAAAACATCGGGATTAGCAAGCATTTCCATGGCTATGCCGAGTCGTTTCTGCTGTCCGCCCGAAATCTGCCACGGTGTACCATCCGATTTTGCAACAATGTTATTCGAAAAATCTTCAAGTTCAACGCTTTCCAATGCTTGTCTTATCTTTTCGTTGCGGTCTGTGCGTTCCTGCAGGAAGTCGAGGCGCTGTTCGAGGTGTTCTTTTACTGTAAAAAGCGGGATAAGTGCATTTGCCTGAGGCAGATAGGCTTTCGTAAATTGCGAATCACCATTTTCCGACCGCTTGAATATTTGTCCCGAATAGGATTTTTCGACTCCTGCAATTGCCTTTAGCAGAGTGGTTTTGCCAGAGCCGCTTCGTCCCATTATGCCGACAAGTTCCCCGCTATGCATTTCGCACGATAGGGGATGGAAATAGGTTTTGCTGTGGCGTGTTATGCTGATATTGTTGAGTATCAACGAGAAACTGTTGCTGTCGTGTTTCTCGGAAGCAATTGCTGCGATGTCATTGAGATAGTATTTCTTGTAGTCGCCAATTCTTACAACCGACTCGTTTCCAATAAGTTCTATGCTTCCGTTGGCGAGAATATTTCCATTTATGGAAATCTCGTCGCCAAGCGATTTTATTGCAGCCAAGTTGTTGGAAAGCAGGATAAAAACGCCTTGTACATTGTCGTTTTCACTTATCCGATGGCTGTTTGTTGGATTTTCGGTATGCAGGTTTTCAATGTCTGCGAGGATTTTTGCATCAATCTCGTAGATGTCAGCAACAAGTTGCATGAACTCTTCCGACTGTTCGTTGGCAGGGAAAAGCAACTTTTCGAGGTAGAAGAGCACTTGTATGCGGTCGTCGTGCGATAGGTTCTGGCTGGTTTCGTTGCAGATGCGGATAAGTCGTACCGAATTGAGCGACAGTCGTTTGCTTGAGAATGATGCGTATTCGTCGAGAGCCTTTTCAAATTCGGCGGTGTATTCGTCAATGTAGGTGTTTTCGATGGTTTCGCCAAGGAACGACTTGAATTTCAGGATGATGCTTGTTGTGTCGCTGTCGTTTTGCTTGTTTGCCGATATTGCAAACAGCTTCAGTATCGACGATAGCGTCTGTCGGTTCATCTTAGCAGAGTTTTTGTATGTTTGCCTTGCTGCCTACCACCCACACAACATCGTCGGTCTCGAATACAAGCGACGGGTCGGGATTCATTATCGAGTCCATTCCGCGGTCGATGCCGACAATCATGCAGCCCAAATCCCTTGCACCGCAATCGCGCAGGCTTTTGCCGTTTATGGGCGAATTGGCTTCGACTACAAACGATTCAAGGGCAACCTTGGTGTTTTCAAAATCTTCGTCTTCGTGGCTTTCCAGTTCATTCTCAAGGTTTTCCTGCTGACGCATAAATTCAGCGAAAGCCTTGTTCTGCTTGTCGGTGCCTATGGTGAGGATTCTGTCGCCGGGGAAAATGCGTTCGTTGCCCGACGGCAGGTTGATGTGCTTCTTGCCACGGTCAATCTTAACGATGTTTATGCCAAAGCGTTGGCGCAGATTGAGTTCCTTTATTGTGTAGCCGACAATTTCCGATGCCACAGGTACTATATAAGGTGTAAGGTCGATGTCGTGTTCCTTGAAATTCTCGTTGAACCCCTTGCGTATAGGCTTGTGTTCTTCGTCGATGGCTTCTTTTGAATTCAGGTTGCTGATGAACTGCTGTTCGATGCGTGAGAATCGTTTGAGTGTGCGTTGCGAAAGTATCAATATTATTATCAACGAGATGGCAATCAGGATTATAACCCATGCATTCCAGTTGAAAGTCTTGAAAAGTGCCAGAGTTAAGAATGTGGTTGCTATGAAGTAGCGCAACAGGGTGAAGGCCACGATTCCGCCACGGTTGAAACGGCTGTCGTTCCAAAGTTTGAGCACTGTGGGGCGGATGTCCTTTTTCTGTACCATAAGTCCGCGCAGAAATGGTGCCATTGCAAGTGCTGTAATAAGGAAGTTGATGATTCCCACTACTATATGGTTCCATTCGCTGAGTTTGTCGTTCATGAAAGGATAGAGCCATTTTACTGCAGCAAGCCAGATGGCGGTGAGGATTATGCCGTAGATTATGATTCTTACGGAATAGTATTTTATGAGTTTTTTCCAGTCGCTTTCGAGGTTGACAGAATTTTGGCGCTGGGCGTATCTATCGAGCTTGTCCTTGAGTTTCTGCGGTAGCCGTTTGTCGATTGCATTGGCTATTGGTGATGCTAGCCTTATTCCGTATGGCGTTGTAAATGTGGTAATTACGGATACTGCAACAATTATTGGGTAAATGTGTGCTTCCATTACGCCGAGAGTGTTTCCAAGTCCTGCAATGATAAACGCAAATTCGCCCACTTGTGCAAGGCTGAAACCCGTCTGCAGTGCAGTCTTGATGTTCTTGCCAGCAATCATTACACCGAATGCCGATACCAAGGTCTTGCCGAAAATAGTTATCAATGAGAGGATTAAAATCGGCAGCCAGTATTCGGCAAGAATTTTCGGGTCAACCATCATACCTACCGAAACGAAGAATATTGCACCAAACAAATCCTTGATGCTCTTGAGGTTATGCTCTATGTGTTCGCCTTCAACTGTTTCTCCAAGAATAGAACCCATAATGAAAGCTCCGAAAGCCGATGAGAAGCCTGTAAATACAGCCAGAGTTACCATGCCGAAGCACAAGCCCACCGAAATAATGAGCAGGGTTTCGTCGTTCATCAGTTTTTTTGAGCGCTTGAAGAATGTGGGGAAGACATAAATGCCAATGAGAAACCATAGCACGAGGAAGAAAACCATCTTCAATATGCTGAAAATCATTTCGCTGCCTTCGAAGTTTTTGCCAGTTGCGATTGTCGGTAGTAAGACGAGCATAAGAATTGCCACAAGGTCTTGGATTATAAGTACGACCAGAGAAATGTCGGCAAATTTTTCGCCTTTCAGCTTCAGGTCCTCAAATGCCTTGATTACGATTGTGGTAGATGACATCGACAGCATACCGCCGAGGAAAACGCTTTCTATCATTGTCCAGCCCATAAGGTAGCCGGCGAGCGCACCGATGCTGAATGTCAGTAGAATTTCACATCCAGCCGTTATGAAGGCGGTGCTTCCGACCGAGAATAGTTTCTTGAAACTGAATTCGAGTCCCAAGGCGAAAAGCAGGAAGATGATACCTATTTCGGACCATTCCGAGACGCTTGCTTCCTCGATTACGGTTGGGAAGAAGTCGAAGTGTGGACCAACGAGGAAGCCTGCGACTATGTATCCCAGAACTAGCGGCTGTTTCAGTTTCTTGAATATCAATGTCATTACGCCTGCCGAAATGAGTATCAGCGCGAGGTCGTTGACAAGGTGCAATTCTTCTTCCATAGTTTGTATTGCGGTTTGTAGTCATCTCGGAAGCTATGATTTTCCGATGATGTGAAGCGGAATCGTGAAAATCAAGCTGTCCGTGATCTCCTTAGATTATTAGAAAGTCTTTTCTGCTGCCTTCAATGTGTTGAGTAGCAGCGAAAGACGAGTCATAGGACCAACGCCACCTGGTACAGGGGTTATGTACGAGCACTTGTCGGCAACATTCTTGAAATCGACATCGCCGGTGAGCTTGAATCCGCTCTTTGTCTCGGTTGATGGCATACGGGTTGTGCCGACATCTATTACAACGGCACCTTCTTTCACCATGTCGGCGGTGACGAAGTTGGGTTTGCCCATTGCCGAGATGAGGATGTCGGCGTTGGCGCATATTTCCTTCATGTTCTTGGTTGCGCTGTGGCAAACGGTAACGGTGCAGTTCATTTCCTTCTGCGACATGAGTATGCTGAGCGGTCGGCCTACGATGTTGCTGCGACCTATCACCACGCAGTTCTTTCCGCTGGTTTCGATGCCCGAACGCTTGAGCAGTAGTGTGATGCCCATCGGGGTTGCCGATACGAACGATGGCAGACCTATTGTCATCTTGCCGACATTTGTCGGGTGGAAGCCGTCAACGTCCTTTTCGGGATTTATTGCTTCGATAACCTTCTGTTCGTTGATGTGTTTTGGCAGAGGAAGTTGTACGATGAAACCAGTTACGCTCGCATCGTTGTTGAGTTTTTCGATGGTGTCGAGCAGTTCCTTTTCGGTAACATCGTCCTCGAAGCGGATAAGGTCGGAGATGAATCCAACTTCCTGACAATCCTTCATTTTGAAGCTAACATACGATTCGCTGCCGCCGTCGTGTCCGACGAGAATGGCGGTGAGTTTTGGCGTTTTTCCTGTCTTTTCAATAAGTTTCTTGGTCGATTCGGCGATTTCAGCCTTTATTTCCTTTGCAATTTTGTTTCCGTCAATTAGTTGCATATCTGTTTGTTTTTTTCAGTACGCAAAGTTAATGTTTAATTCAAGAAGTGAAACTGATTAAAGTAAATTTTTTGATATTTTTCATTGCGGTTAAAAGAATTTTGCTATCTTTGCCTTGTCAATTTAACAGTAATAATATGAAAAAAGGTGTTGGTGTTATATTGTTGTGTGTTCTTGCGTTATTTTTGACAATGAATTCATGCAAGTATGAAAAAGATAATAATGAGGAAGCGACAGAAGAAATTACATTAGACGGAGCCATTGATGCATTGGATAGGGCTTGCAAGTCTGGTAATAAAGAGGAGGCTGTTTCTGCTTACGAAGTTATGTTGAGGATTATATTGGATGAAACAGTTAAAAATGCGTATGCCGGCAATTATATCGAAAGGTCAGTAATAAATGCGGAGCAGGAAAAGAGGTTGGAAGAAATCTCTAAGGAATGTGATTGCATTTCTGATAAAGAAATTGAGGAAATTACCATGAAGGTAGAATCAGAGTATTAGTCAATACTCATTTGTCATTCATTTGAAATAAACAGTTGCCAATATTTTGACAGCTGTTTTTTGTCTTCACGGAATTTGGTCTGTTTTAGTCCTGTATGCATCTTATGCTCATTCCAATGTGGTTTTCGTTGTGTGATCTTGTAAGATATATTCTGGTATAGTGAATATATCTGTCCCAATGGTGTCCGTTGTATGGGGTTGACGACCACCATGTGCCGTTTTCGTTGATATATGCGAACTGACCGTTTAGTGTTTTCCAACCTGCAGGTTTTCCGTTGAATCCGCTCGAATTGTTTTTTCGTTGTAGCCATCCAGGTGTGTTTTCAAGTTCGGAAACAGACCAGTTGTAAGTAGATGCTAGCGACTTGGCTATCATATTGTGAGTTTCTCTGTCATTGTCGGTGTCTATGTAGCCGTCGAAGTTGTACCCGTTGTTTTCGAGGTATATTTCAAGTTCTGTCCACTCGCTGTCGCTTGGCAAATGCCAGCCGGCAGGACAGGCTGTCTGTGCGGCAATGTAATTGTATAGCACACCATATTCTGAATAATTGTATGTGTCTTTAGCTTCTTCTACATTTGTTCCCTGGTAGTCGTAAACGTAGTATCTGCTTTCTGACCACGATTCATCTGTGCCTCTATTTACACTTGGTAGATAACGGAGGTTTTCGGCCATCCATACTTGATTGCCTATCGTTAATGTGCAGTATATATTTCCATCTCGTGTATCGGTAAAGCCGTTGCCTAGTATTAGGTTAAGCGAAATCACGCTGTCGCATCCGTGAACCGATGTTAAAGTCTGCCGGTAGTATCCGCTTTCGGTATATGTAATGTCGTTTAGTGTATAGCTATCGTCACAAGTTTCAACTCTTTGTTCGGTAAAGATATAGTTGCCAATATTTACATCAAGGATTATGATACTGTCGCAATTGTATGTGGTATGAAAGTGACCAATCTCGTATTGCCCGCTTTGTGTGTATGTAATGCCATTGTATGTGATTGGTTCGCAATCTGTTATTTCTATATATGTGTACTTGTCATCGCAGAACGGAATTTCAAACATAAATTCTATGGTTCCTGAGTATAGATTGCGTTGCGTTTGTTGTGTGTAAATGACTCCTCGGTATGAGGTGTAGCCTGTATATGTCATTCTGTCGCCGGAACTGGCATTTCCATTAATGTTAAGTTTTGTATTTCCAAAATCAACATTCATTATGGTGTCGGGAAAGATTAGTGTTTGTTCCCAGTTTCTGTTTTGGTCCTGTATTTTTACGCTGTCGAGAGGTATGTATAGATATAGATATTGGTAATTTGTGCTATGTCCTCGGCTTGTGAATGTTACTGTGATGTCGTGGTTTATATTTGGCGAATCGGTTGTAAAACTCTTGATTTCTCCTGTATAAATTTCATCGTTGTATATGGCGTATGCGCGGTAGAAATAAGTCGTTCCCTGTTCGAGCTCCGATAGTAAGTACGAGAAGGTTCCTAGTGGGCTTTGTGTAGTTGTTATATTGTTGGTCATGCTGTTTGTGCTTGTTCCGTAGTAAAAGCCTGTTGCTTGCAAAGTGCAGTTGCACGAAACGCGACCATTAATTGAGGCAGAAGTTTGGCTTATTTCCGTTGCTTGCAATGTGCTGACTATAGGATATACTATGCTAATGGAAAAATTAAGCGTTATATTCTCGCTTCCGTTTTGTGCTCGTGTTATTGGTGTGCTTGTTATCGATTCTCCATCAATGGTTGCGTAGCCTGTGTAGCTCATGATGTCGCCAATCCTGAATTCGTTGAGGCATTCGAGTTTTGCTGTTATGTCCTGCGATTCGCCGAGGTATTTTATGGCGTTGCCGCATCCGTTACCTATGTTTACCATTCGTATCGAATAGGATTTTGTGCCGACTAGTGCATTAAGCAGGTAGGTCTGCGGCTTTTCTGCCGAAATTTCGAACTTGTGGATTCCCGCATCCAGCGTGCCGTTGTAGGATGTTAGTGTTCGTCCGTTTACATCGACAAGCATAAGTGTTACATCCGATGTTTTTGAAATTGTGAGTTCGGCGGTTGTTGTGCAGTCGAAAGGGTTTGGTACATTCTGGTACAGTGCGTTGGTGTCGAAAGATATTTCCTCAGTGTTGTTAGTTTGTCTTAGTATGGCGATAGTGTCGGGGTAGTGTACGGTTTCAGCCCAGCCACGGCTTATGTTGTTGACTTTTACGCTGTCAAGGCGCTGGTATGCAGAGCCATTGAGTTGTCCGGAAAAATTGATGGTTATTGACGCCTGCGATAAGCATGATAGACTGTATGCCAATAGCAATATTATTGCAGAAAGGCATTTTGTTAATGTTGATATTATGTGCTGTCGCTCCATAACTATTAGTGTATAATTCGCAAATTTATAAAAAACATCTATATGACAACTGAAATTGCAATTTCGTTGCCTGGATTATCAAATTTTTGTACAATCGTGCCATGGCGCGATTCTTCTTGGAATCTCGGCGCAAAGCATTGCGTCGCTACAATAATCATTGAATTGTTGAATCTTCAAATCATCAACCTTTAGCTCAGCGCAAGCTAAATCTTTGAAACATTGAACGTTAAACATTGAACGTTAAACGCCGCAGGCATTGAAACGGGCTTTTGCCCTACAACGTCAGCGTCCACGTCAGTTTGAACGCCCAGTTCTTTATTTCCTTGTCGGTGAAGCGGTAGGGACCGTAGCGGTAGTAAACGCCCAGACCGAAGCCTTCAATCGAGAGGCAGAGCAGGTTGTTGAGTTGTATGCCCGATTCGAAGAAGCCCTTGTTCATCTTGCGGGCATAGTCGCTGCCGTCAACATCTTGCGTAAGCTTGCAGTCGCCCCAGCCGAGGCTTGTGGTGATGGCGATGCTTGGCTTCGAGTATTTCTTCTTGTAGAGTATGTTTCCGAAGTCGTGCATGAAATGGAAGGTGACGAACCTGTCGGAGATGAACTCGTTGGGTCGCATGGTGTTGAATGTGTGGTCGATGTTGAGCCACGAGTCGGTTCCCGAGGCGTAGTACAGTTCACTGTAACGCGGATTTCCGCCGATATATCCGCCCGTGAGAATCAGGTAGGTGTCGCCGACTTTCCTTATTACGAAATGCTTGTAGATTTGCGCTTCGAGCTTGTAGTAGTCGTTGGCGTTTGGAGTTACAGGCACCGACTTTATGAAGTTGAAATACATTATCGGGTACTTTGTTCCGAGGCTGACCTTAGTTCCTCGCGGTGTCTGGAAGAATTTCTCCTTGTAGGCGTATCGCAGGTAAATGCCCGCTTCGGCGGCGGTGTAGTGCTTGTCGATTGTGCCTGTGAAATTGTATCTGTCGGTGTTGATGATGTCCTTGGTGTAGTGGCGGAACTGCAGCCGTGCCGTAAGGTAGCGCAGAGCCCTGAATTCAACATACGCCTTGTGCTCCGAAATGGAGTCCATCTCGCTGAGGAACCATTCGTAAACCGACTGCGACGATAGTTTTGTTGTCCGTTTGTTGAACGACATTCCGTCGCTGAAGTCGAGGTCGCGCTTGTAGGTGACGCCTAGTTTCAGCTCGTGTTTCGGCCAGAGGTTAAACTGCACCTTTGCACCGTATTTCCAAGCCTTGTCGCCGAATCCGTATGCACCGTAGCCGCCCAAAGTCACCCAT
>JAEEGH010028731.1_pt1 | contig 10922 bp, 6 predicted proteins | sample 9134181 | NCBI WGS metagenome assembly JAEEGH01 (sample SAMN16246544, study PRJNA631951) | gut metagenome | biome: gut microbiome; feature: rumen; material: DP-attached | host: Bos | place: Iran: Karaj | collected 2018-10
GGAACAACGTGCTGCGGCAGTTCGAGACGAAGCTCAAGGCAGAGCAGAAGAAGGCAGACGCAGAGCTCGCGAAGAGCGATGCGTTCCAGCGGCTGATGGCTTCGAGGTTCACCACGTTGCTGAACATCGCCGTCGTCCGCCGTTCGCTGCTGCCAGGCATGTGGCTTACGGCATGGGAGACCGTGCCGCCGAAGGGTGACGACGAGGACGCCCCCGCAGTGACCCGCATCACGGTGAGGGGATGGCGTGACGCGCTCTCCGAGCTTGAGAACGAGCACAGGAAGCAGAACGAGGGCAAGAAGATGACGGCCGAGGAGATTGTCGCGGCGTCCCTCAAGACCATGCCGATGATGATTCCCGGTTCGGTGAAGATCGTCTCGCAGAAGGACGTCAACTCCAAGGGCGTCCTTTCCGAGTTCGCGATAGAGTTTGCGTTCGCGCCGCCGCCGTCGGCTGATCCGAACGCGAAGAAGCCCACTGGCAAGAAAAAGAAGAAGGGGGCGCGCAGATGAATCCCGACAAGGTGAAGAAGATTGGTTTCGTTGCGCTTGGGGTATGGGTGCTCCTTGCGGGCGGGCTTGGCTATCTAGCCTATGACGCCATGACGACCCGGACGGAGGCCGAGGAGAAGCTGGAGGAGGAGAACAACGCCTTTCGCCGGTTCAATGATGCTCCCGTGTATCCGTCCCCGGCGTCGATCGACAGCGTCAAGTCTAACGAGATGGCGTGGGGCGCATGGTATGATGCCGCGTTCTCGCTTGCGGGACGCGGGGACAAGGAACTTCCCTCGGAAACCCCGCCAGTGTTCAAGCAGCGTCTCCAGTCGACGGTGCGCAGGCTTCAGGCCTTGCCTGGCGAGGCGGACGGCAAGCTTGCCGCTCCCACGTTCTTCTTTGGATTCGAGAAGTATCTCGGGGAGACCGATGCCTTGCCGCAGACTGACGACATACCGGTGCTCGCGGCGCAGCTCGATTTCATCGAGAGCTTTGCGGAGATGCTCGCGGAGGCTGGCGTGAAGGAGATCAAGGCGCTTTCGCGGGTTGAACCCAAGCCGGACGATGAGTGCGCCAGGCACCTGGATTACACGGTGACGTTCGCTACGCGCCCCGCCGGGCTAGTCAAGGTGATGAATGCGCTCGCGGCGTCGTCCCGGTTCGTTGCCGTTGACGGATTCTCGTTCCGCGAGATCGGCGACAAGATCCTGCCGCGCCTCTCCGCCGATCCGAAGAAGGACGCCTCTTCCCGTGGCCGCGGCCGTCGCGGCCGCCGTGGCGCCGCCGCAGAGGAGGAGCAGGTGGATGAAAGCAAGAAGGAGAACAGGCTTGTGACGGATCCGGTCGCGAATGCGGAGTTTGATGTCACGATGACGGTCAAGGTCTATGACTTCCGCGCGCCGCCGGAGGACGACAGCGCGAAGTCCACAAAGAAGAAGAAGGGGGCGAAGTGATGGCTTCCAAGGAGAATTTCCTCAAGGCCCATTGGGACTTGCTTGTCGCCGGTGCCGGGATGCTGGTGCTGGTGGCGTCGGCCGCCGTGTTTGTCGGCCGCCTCGGCACCTCGCCTGAGGATGGAACCGCGAGGTGCGAGATGCGCCTCAAGGCCGCAAAGCCTGCGCATGAAGGCGTGCCTGCCGCGGACATGACGCTGTTCCAGTCTGTCTTCCGCACGGCCAAGGCTCCGCCGTCCATGGTGGAGCTTGACCCGAAGAAGGGCAGCTTCCTCGCGAGTGACACGCGCATCGTCTGCAAGGCCGAGAAGGATGCGGTCAAGGACGGCAAGCCGGTGAAGGGATGTGGCCGCCCGATTCCCATGGACGCCAAGACGTGCCCCTACTGCGGCGTGGTGCAGGATACCGGCGTCACCAAGGAGGAGGAAGGCGTGCGCAAGATGCGCGAGTGGGCTCAGCGTTATGGCGTTGACCTTGTGCAGCATCCGGACAACGACACGGACAAGGATGGCTTCACCGACATGGAGGAGTACGAGTGCTTCGCGAAGGGCGGCACGGCAAACCCAAAGGATCCCGATTCGCATCCTGACTATCTTGAATCGCTTTTCGTCGATGGCGAGTTGAAGCAGACGTTCCTTCCGTTCTATCTCCAGACGGTGTCGCCTATTCCCAATGGATGGCGGTTCAACTTCCGCGACTCCACCAAGAAGAACGCCTATGGCCAGGCTATGGTGTACAGCGTTCTGAAGGACGAGGAGATCGGGAAGACGGGCTACTCCGTGGCGAAGTGCGAGAAGAAGGTCGAGGAGAGGGTCGTTCCCGGATCCAAGGGCAAGCTGAAGCGCAAGGTCGAGGTCGCCGTCGTGGAACTCGTCCGCAAGAGCGACGGCAAGAAGGTCCAGGCCCGGGACGGCGAACGCCGTGTTCCCGTGGACAAGCAAGTCACGCTGTCCTTCAGGCGCGGAGCCGGAAAAAGCTTCACCGTAAAGCCTGGCGACGAGATACAGCTCTTCTCCAGGAAGTACCGGATCGTATCGTTTGGTGGCGATTCTAACGCCCCAGAGGTAAGGGTCGCGGACCTCGCGGCGAAGACCGAGGCAACAATCACCTCAAACGGAAAGAAAGAATAAAGAAAAAAAGAAGGGCTTGATTTAACCGGCGATATTTTGTATCATTCGCCCTTGTCCTTTTAAGGAGTGGAATAGATGAGCATGATTAAACGCCTTTTGGCTCCAGGTTTTGTATGCGCGGCAGTCGCCGGCGCAATGGTTGCGTTCGCCCAGGACGACCTCGACAACCTGTTGAAGGATCTTGAATCTGACGGCAAGAAGTCGACTCCGGCCGCTGAGGCAAAGCCAGCAGCGCCCGAGCCTGCGCCTGCTGCAGAGAAGAAGGAGGAGCCTGCGTCCGCAGTCGCTGAGAAGAAAGAGGAACCCGCACCCGCCGAGCCTGCGCCTGTCGCGACCCCTGCCGAACCGGCTCCTGCGGCCGAGCCTGCGCCCGCAGTCGCTGAGAAGAAGGAGGAGCCCGCACCTGCCGAGCCTGCGCCTGCCGCGGCCCCTGCCGAGCCGACTCCTGCGGCCGCGCCTGCGCCCGCAGTCGCGGAGAAGAAGGAAGAGCGTGGCGCTTCTGAGACGGAGGTCGCAAACTTTCTTGACGATCTTGCAAAAGTTCCAGGTGAGAAGAAGTCCGCCGCTCCTGCCGCTCCCGCCGAGGCTGCTCCTGCCGCTGCCACGCCTGCCGTAGCCGAGGCCGCTCCTGCGGCAAAGGCGCAGCCTCCCGCGCCTGTCGATCCTGACGCGGCGCTGGTGAGCGATTTGATGGCTGCCGAGTCTCTCCGCCGTCAGGCGATGGACACGCAAGCCGCCCGCGAGATGGAAGACGCCCGCGCGGCGATGGCCGTGCGCGACTGGGAGACGGCGTACAAGAAGTATTCCCTGGCGTTCAAGCACATGAACGACCGCGCCGACTCTGTGGCGCTGAAGCGTGAGTGCGCAGAGGGCATGTCGGAATCCCGCTATCAGGCGGCGCGCCAGGCATACCGCGAGAATGACTTCGAGACCGCACGCAAGTTGGCGATTGAGGCGAGCAAGCTCCGCCATCCGCGTGCGCAGGCGCTGATCGAGACGCTTGACGGTGAAACGGTTTCCGCCGACGAGAAGGACGTATCTGCGATTGCGCATCGCCGTAACGACAAGGACTACAAGGCCGACCGCGATTCCATCCGCCGTCGCCTCCGCCGCAGTGCGCAGTATCTTGCGGTGTCCGATCTCGATAAGGCGCTTGAAGAGTGTGAACTTGTCATACGCTACGATCCGTACAATCGCGAGGCGCTTGATCTTCGTCAGCGCATCCAGCGTCGCCGTGACGTAATCCTCGACAAGGAGCGCAATGCGACTCGCGAAGGGATGATAGCCGATGTCAATGCGGCATGGCGCCCGGTGTATGCCGTAAACTCCATGGAGCTGAAGGGCATTGACGGCGGAACCACCCGCACGGCCCTTGGCGAGGACAAGGAGCGCACGATGGAGCAGCTTGTCGAGAAGCGCATGAAGGAGATGATCCTTCCGTCCATCTCGTTCCGTCCGCCCGCTACGATTGCCGATGCTGTCGAGTACTTCAAGCAGGCCTCGCGCGACTTTGACCGCCCGGACATCCCGATCGACCAGCGCGGATTCAACTTCGTTCTTGACCTTGGCAAGCAGCTCGTCTCCCAGGGCGGCGAAGCCGCTGCCGCCGATTCCGGCAACGATTTCGCTGCGTCCGCGAAGAGCGATGACAACGCCGCCGCCGGCGGAAGCCCGGACGGGATGCCTCTCATCCCCGCGATTGCGGCCAATAACGTATCGCTGTGGGACGCTCTCAAGCTTGTCTGCCGCGTCACCAAGTTCAAGTTCCAGATTCAGGAAGGCCCGGTAGTGATGGTGATGCCCGAGAGCATGACCACCGAAGACCTCGTTACGCGCACCTACGATGTGACGGAGAACTTCGCCGAACGCATGAGCGGTGCCGCTGAGGACGTCCAGGACATGAAGGGCGGCTTTGGCGGCGGCTCGAACAAGTCGAACGATGAAGGTGGCGGCGACGATCAGGAGGCGAGTTGGAAGAAGTTCTTCTCGCTGATGGGCGTGAAGTGGGCGGAAGGCTCCAGCATCGTCTATCTGAAGACGATCGGCAAGCTGCGTGTGACGAACACGAAGGATCAGCTGGCCGTCATCGAGGCCGCCCTTGCTGGTGAACTTGGCGCAACGCCCAAGCTCATCGAGATCGAGGCCCGCTTCGTAGAGGTCGCCCAGGAAGACCTGAATTCGCTCGGCTTCGAGTGGCTGCTCAACTCCGACTACTCTCTCAGCACGAACGGCAAGCTCGGGAAGCTACTCGGCATCAAGAGCGGCAAGTGGGGTTCGGAGTCTGGATCCAGCAAGACGACATATTCTTCTGAAGGGTCGTATTCCTACTCGTCTTCCGCCTCGACCACTTCCAGCACCACTCAGAATGGCGGGCAGACGGATACGGGATCCCTTGTTGACCAGAGTACGAGTGCGAGTTCGACCTCGACTGTTGGCACTTGGGGGAATAGTGGGCTTTCACCGAATGAATCGTGGAGCCGCACCACCTCCTACAACAACTCGACCGATCTTGGGCAGCACAGTGGATCGACTTGGTCTCGCGGCGCCACGGGCGCGAAGCGCGGAATCGGCATCTCCGGCGATGGCGGCACCACCTACCAGAGCGGCATGCGCTACCTCTCTACCGAGGGCAACCACATTTCCGGCGAGGCCGCTTCCTCGAACGACCGCTTCATGAAGGTGAATGCGTTCCTCGGTAACGCCGACCTCTCGATGATCCTGCACATGCTCTCGCAGCGCAGTGACACCGATCTCCTCTCCGCGCCGAAGGTTCTCACCGGCCCTGGCAAGGAAGCGACGATGAAGGTGGTCACGGAGTACATCTATCCTACCGAGTATGACGTGCAGCTTACGGCTTCCGGCGGCGGCAGCTCCGGCTCCTCCTCCGGCAGCAGCGGTGGCAGCTCCGAGATTCTCGCCGTTGTGGAGCCTGAGAACTTCACCATGCGTGAGGTGGGCGTGATCCTGCAGGTGACGCCGGAACTCTCCCAGGGCGGCCAGCTAATCAACCTGCATCTTCATCCGCAGGTGGTTTCCGACCCCACATGGAAGAATTACGGTATGCGCATTCCGAAGTCGTCGAACTCGCAGGTGAACATGTTCGCGTCAGTGAGTGACATCATGAATTCGCTTGTCAACAACCTTACGACTCTCGGCGGCATGACGGCGGAAGAGACGGCGAACGTCCGCACGCTGCTCACGGATTCCGCCTCCACCTCGATCAATGCGATCAACTCTGGTGAGGGCACGCTCACGTACTATGACGCCCCGATGGAGCAGCCGTTCTTCAAGACGCGCTCAATTGAGACCGACATAACGATTGCCAACGGCGCCACCGTCGTCATGGGCGGCCTGATCACCGAAGAGCGCAAGTCGATGGAGGACAAGATTCCGTTCCTCGGCGACATCCCGTGGATTGGGCGCTTCTTCCGCAGCAGGTCCGAGTGGAGCAACAAGCGCAACCTGCTCATCTTCGTGACCGCACGCCTCGTCGATCCGATGGGCCGCCAGATTTCGATGGGCGTCACGGAGGACACTGCCGCCGAGGACGCGAAGGTGACGGCGGCGCCGGAGGGTTGATGGCGGTGTCGCGCATTGTCGCGACCGCAGGCAAAGGGGATTTGGGATGAAACGTTTCGCCCAAATCCCCTTGCTCGTTTGTGCTGCGGGCATCTTTGCACTTTTTGCGAGGACGGTGACATTCTCGTACATCGGTCTCGATGATGCGGCATACACGTTCCGGAATCCGTTCGTGGCTGGCGGCCTTTCGCTTCCAAACATCGTTGAGGCGTTTGCGAATCTTCGGCATGGAGGCATCTGGATGCCGGTTACGTACGTCTCGTACATGGCCGATGCGTCCCTTTGCCAGATCACGGGGATTCCGCTGATAGGGTGGGTGCATTTTGTGAACATCCTTCTCCATGTTGCCAACTTCATTCTGCTGTGCAAGCTGCTGCGGATGCTGCAGCCCTCCCCGCCACCTGTCACCTGCCACCTGCCGACTGTCAACGACCAACTGTCAGCTATAATCGCTGCGTTGCTTTGGGCGGTGCATCCGCTTCGTGCTGAGCCTGTGGCATGGATTGCGGCCCGCAAGGAACTTCTCTGGACATTCTTCGCGCTTTCGGGCCTGATATGCTGGACTCGGGCCGTTGCATCCGGGATGGGGTTAAGGTTCATGCCGTTGACGGTCGTGCTCTGCCTGCTTTCCTGCATGTCAAAACCTACGGCGATGTGCTTCCCGCTGCTTGCGCTTTTGGTGGGGTGGATGGCGAAAAAGAGGATCGCTTCGCCCTCGTCATCCAAATCGGTCATTGGGGATTGCATGCCCTACCCTCCCCGCAAGGGGGAAATAGTCAGCTATGTTGCGATGTTCCTTGTCGCTGGCGCCACCGGCGCAATCGCTGCATATTCGCAGACGCACATAGCGGGGCAGGATGCTGCCGGACTTTACTCGGCCTCATTCGTCCATCGATTTGTAAATGCAGTGTCGGCTGTGGGCTTTTATGTGCGATCGACCATATGGCCGGCTGGCCTTCACATCGACTGTCGCGCCGTTACGGCATTTTGGCCAATTGGCGCGGCGGGGAATCTCATTTCGCTTGCCGTCGCCATAGTCTTGTTCATGCTTTCCGTGTTTAGGTTTCGACTGGCTCTTTTCGCCGCTGTCTGGTTCCTGGTGTCGTTGCTGCCTACCGTTGGCCTGCTTGGCAGCTTTGGCATCGAGGCCCATGCCGACAGGTTCGCATATCTGCCTTCGATGGCGTTTGCGATCTTTCTTGTGCCGTTTCTCGCGCGCCTGACGGCGCGGCGGGCGGCAATCACGGTGTCGGTTGTCTTGGCGGTGCTCACCTTCTGCCAGCTTTCGTATTGGCGTGATGACGCCGTGGCGCACGAGCGTGCGTTGGCCTGCGACCCGCAGCATCCTCGCGCAATGGTGCATGTTGCAGATTCCCTCTGTTCGCGTAGGCATGATTTCGATGGGGGCATAGCCATGTACCGAAAGGCGTTGACTTTGGCGGACACTGTGCCTAAAGGGGGCTTCAATGTCGGGGATGTCCAGGCTCGGCTTGCGTATGCGCTCGTGTCGCGCGGGCTTCCCGGCGACTTCCAGGAGGTCAAGCGCCTTGGCGCTAAAGTGCTGGCAGACTTCCGCAACGACAGGCGCGGGATGATGCTCGACGCGCTCGGCACGGCGTTCATGCACGATGGCGACTTTAAGCGTGCGGCTCTGCTTTTCAAGGCGTCCATCGATGCTCCTGACCGGTTCTGGCCGAAGGCGACGACAAGCCACAAGCTTCAGCAATGCATGTCAATGTAATCAACCTCAACCCTTAACCCTCAACCCTTATGCCACGTATTGCACTCACCGGCGGAATCGCCTGCGGAAAGTCCCTCCTTGCGGAATGCCTCAACAATCTTGGTGTCGAGACGATTGATGCCGACGACATTGTGCATGAACTGATTCCCTCGGAGGAGCGGCGGCGGATTGCGGACGAGATATTTCGCGATCCCGCGAAGCGCAAGGAGCTGGAGTCGCGCATACATCCCCTGGTCCGCGATCGTCTCGCCGCCTTCGCTGCTCAACCGCCAACCGCCAACCACCAACTACCAACTTTAAGGGTTGAAATAATTCCTTTGCTTTTTGAGTGTCATTGGGAGCCGGAATATGATATAATTATATGCGTTTCTTCCCCCCGTAGTCTTCAGGTCGAGAGAATGACCACGTTGCGCGGTTATACGGAAGAGCAGGCTGATGCGCGTTTGGCCGCACAACTTCCGGTGGAAGAGAAGGCGGCCCGTTCAGATTATGTGATCGTGAATGACGGCTCGGTCGAAAATCTCATGACAGAGGCCAGGAAACTGGTTGAATGGTTGAAAGGCAAATAAGATGGCAGAAGAAGTAGAGAAGAACGAGGAAGCGGCCGCGGCGCCGCAGGAGGTTGTCCGCCCGAGGAGGGGAAGGTCTCCTAAAAAGGTCGCACCCGTGGCGGCGGATTCCGTCGCTCCAGTTCAATTGCCGCCAGCGGTTACGCCGCAGGCTGTGGTCGCTACGCCCCCTGAAAATGGTGTCGCGCCCGCGCCGTTGCCTGTGCAGACTTCCCCTATAGAGCAGGCAGACGCCTGCCCACCGTCATCTGCTCAACAGCAGGATTCGCAGCAGCAACCCGTACAGCTGCAGCCTGCGCCGGGGCAGCAGAGCCCGCAGCCCCAGCAGCAGAATCAGCAGCCCCAGCAGCAGGGCGGCAACTTGAGCAAGAGGCAGCGCTGGATGCAGCGCTTCCGCAACCGCAGGAACGGCGGTGGTGCGCCGCAGCCTCCGCCGCAACAACAGGTGCAGCGCAATCCGGACCTGCCCGAGTACAAGCTTGCGGACATCCATTCCTGGGACAATGCGACCATCATCGACAACATGTGGCCGGATGCGAACGCCGAGGATCTCGGCGCGATGAAGCGTCATGAGATAATCTTCAACGCCATCCGCAGCTATCTCGCGCGCGGCGGCGCCGTGCGCGCGAGCGGATGCCTTGAGATTGTTCGCGAGGGATATGGGTATTTGCGGAGCGCCAAGACGAACTTCCTCGCATGTCCGGAGGACGTGTTTGTGCCGCAGCAGCAGATCAGGCGGCACATGCTCCGACCTGGCGACACGGTTGAAGGCCCGCTCCGCGACCCTCGCGACCGGGACCGCTACTTTGGACTTGGCGGCGTTCTGACCGTGAACGGCAAGACCCCGAGCGAGGCTGCCCGGATCGTGCATTTCGAAAACCTTGTGCCTACCTTCCCAACGCGTCGCATCGTGCTCGAGACGAAGCCCACGGAGTTCTCAACGCGGGTCGTGGACATCTTCACCCCAATCGGATTCGGCCAGCGCGGGATTATCGTGGCGCCGCCACGCGTGGGCAAGACGGTCCTGCTGCAGAAGATAGCGAATGCGATCACCGCCAACCATCCCGAGGCGATGCTCATCGTGTTGCTCATCGACGAGCGTCCCGAGGAGGTGACGGACATGCAGCGCAACACGAAGGCTATGGTACTGTCCTCCACGTTCGATGAGGAGCCCCAGCACCATGTGAACGTTGCCGAGATGACAGGCGAGATGGCCCGCCGCCAGGTGGAGAACGGGCGCGACGTGATAATCCTCCTCGATTCTATCACGCGCCTCGCGCGCGCCTACAACACCGTGCAGCCGCACTCCGGCAAGATTCTCACGGGCGGCGTGGACGCGCTCGCCCTGCACCGACCGAAGCGTTTCTTCGGTGCGGCGCGCAACATTGAGGGCGGCGGCTCGCTCACCATCCTTGCGACGGCGCTCATCGACACCGGGTCCCGAATGGACGAGGTGATCTTCGAGGAGTTCAAGGGTACCGGCAACATGGAGCTTGTGCTTGACCGGGGCCTTGCAGACAAGCGCATATTCCCGGCGATCGACATCGAGAAGTCCGGCACGCGTAAGGAGGATCTGCTGCTCGATCCAATGGAGTTGGAGAAGACCTGGGCGCTCCGCCGCGTGCTTACAGACGCAGGCCCGGAACGCGCCATGCAGAGCGTCCTGAACGGCATGAAGAAGATCAAGACCAATCCGGCGTTTCTCCTGTCGCTCGACCTGAAGAACATGTGATTTTGTCCATCGGGACGGGTCGTTTTGCGCCGCAGGGTGCGATGTGCAGATGTCGCACCTTGCGGAGTTTCTTCGGTTATTTTCGTCCGAAACGGACCTGATGCCAAAGTCGACGCCAATATATGACGCGTGTGCGCGCCTGAGGCGTATCCATGTATGGTGTGCGGCGGGCAATCATTGTGTGCGGGGGTACTTGCGCCACTGATGTGAATTTGCTACAATACGCGACATAAGAAGGGAGGACAGACATGAAAAAGAACATTCTTCTGATGATGGCGGCGGTTTTGCCGGCGGTCACCGTGTTTGGGTACACGATGAACTGGTCGCGCACGCAAATGTATTTCGGAGATCCTGATCTGGGCGAACCTCGGGAGTTGGCGAACAAATCCGATTACGGTGTTACCATCTACAACAACACACCGGGAAATACCGAACTGAAGGCGAGTGGAGATTCCATTACCTTCCGGGCGCAGCTGTCCGTGGATGGCGTGGTTGTCAAGGGATGGGGGATTGCGACGAACACTCCTTTGTCTGGCGCTTCCTATATCGCCGCCGCCCCCACCAATTGCGTATGGAACTACAATGGTTCCACAAACTGCACCTTCACCTATGACAGCGCATACGATAGCTCAAACGACAAGACGGCGTACATCTTCTTGCATGCGCGCTATCTGCGTTACGGCATGTCGTTCAACGAGAACGGCGGAACGCCTGTTGAAGGGCT
>JAEEGH010028736.1_pt1 | contig 10921 bp, 8 predicted proteins | sample 9134181 | NCBI WGS metagenome assembly JAEEGH01 (sample SAMN16246544, study PRJNA631951) | gut metagenome | biome: gut microbiome; feature: rumen; material: DP-attached | host: Bos | place: Iran: Karaj | collected 2018-10
GACAAGCCCTGTGGCCAAATAATATGCCACCTCATACATCTTGTTTCCGGTTTTGAAGAAGTCCTCGTATAGATGCTGAAGCATGGTAGCAACAACAGAAAAGATCACAAGAGAAAGGAACAGAAAGATCGGCATGTAATCCGTTGTCTTTATCCCGATCTTGTAAAGTATCAAGTCGAATAAAGCAGAAAGATATCTCCCATCCTGAATTCTCACCGCCAAATCATCATTGGTATAAACCATATATGTGGTGGTATCTGCATTGTAACTTCGTCTCAGCATTCCTCCGAAGAAGGCTGTGATTACAACAAAATTTAAAAGACATACGAATATATTGTTCTTTTTTTCCTCATATATTCTTTTTATATTTATATCACCCATCATTCAAGAATTGCTCCGTAGTTTAATAAAAAAGTGCCTGCGGCACCTCAACTCCCCTGCCCCTCAATCTTGAGGGGTGGGGTTGTTTTTTGCCTCAACCCATTCATAATGATTTTATGAAACGAAATATTCTACAAAATCTGTTCCTCGATCATTATGAAGAAATTCAATATACTCTTCATCCCCGCAAAACTGAAATGGAAAACATCGATAAGATGCTCAACTGCGGAGATCCTGCCTATGGTGGCGCCATGTACGGCTGTCCAGATTGTGGTAATCTCAAATTCATTCCATTTCGTTGTCACTCAAGATTCTGTCCTACCTGTGGCGCCATGTATTCACAAAAGCGTGCTCAGGCAATGTCTTTCAAACTCATAAATTGCCAGCATCGTCACTGCGTTTTCACCATATCTAAAGAATTACGGCATTACTTTTATGAAGACCGCGAGCTTCTCAACTGTTTATTCGAAGCTGCCAGCAGTGTTATTCAGCAGATGTTTTATAAAATGAACAAGAGCCAGAACTTCACACCAGGTTATATCCTTGTCCTTCACACATTTGGTCGGCCTTTGGAATGGAATCCTCATATACACTGTCTCATATCTGAAGGCGGTATAGGTGATACTGGGTTTTGGCGAAAGGTCAATTTTTTTAGTTTCACCTATATGCGCCACGCCTTCCAAACTGCTCTTCTGAACCTTATGGAAAAGCACATCTCTGACCCACATAAGAAAGCATTGTTCAAAAAAGAAAAAGCTCTATCCTACAAGAATCAGAAGGACGGTTTCTACATCTACGCAAAACCCACACTGGCTGACAGACACACTGTAGCCAAGTATATAGGTCGTTACCTAGGACGTCCTGTAATAGGTCTCTCCCGAATTGACTCCTATGATAAGGATCATGATACTGTTACATTCCACTACAACAGGCATGAGGATGAAGCCCTTGTCACAGAAACCATACCTTCAATGGAATTCATCAAGCGTCTTATCCAACACATACCGGAAAAAGACTTTAAGATGATCCGTTATTATGGTGTGTACAGTCGTCACAGGGAATCAGACAAAAAACTCAGCCGACTGATCCATCCAACAAAAATACCTTTCTCTAAATCATTCCTACAATGGCGTTCAGGAATACTGTCAGCTTTCGGATATGACCCATTAGAGTGTCCAAAGTGTCACAGTACAATGAAATTCCTTGAACTGTACTTTAACCACAAACGCGTTTCTCTCGAAGACATGTACGAAAAGGCTATGGGAAAATGCCTTCCCAAATGCAGGGCACCATCCTACATAACCGGCAGTGTTCCCTCGTATTCCTGTACGTGATAAAATCATGCTACAGGAGGAACTGTCATGGTCGATAAAGAACTGATAGCAAAGCTTAGAGAGAAATACATCCAAAACCCGCCTGAAGGCATGTCGGCGGAAGAAATCCGCGAGATGGATGATGAAGACCTTCTCGATATGGATTACTTTATGCATGAAGATGATGAATTCTTTGATGAGGTAGATTGGTAATTCATAACCAACATACCTCCGCTTTGCGTGGCCCGGTCTTGCCGGGCCTTTTAATTCAAGGTTTCGCCGCCAAGGCGAAATTTCCTATTAAATAAAAAAGCAGGCTCTTTCGAACCTGCTTCCTCGCAAACAAATCGCATACAACTATTCAATTCATATTTTAGTAACGTCTCTTCCTGATATAGTCATCAGCTATAGACTGATCATATATTTTCTCATCAGTGATAATCCTGAACGGCATCTGTTTTCCACTACATAGATCCCGTATAGCCTTCATAAGCTGCGGTCCAATGATGGGATTACATTCAACGACACAGCTGAGCTCGCCTCTCACCATTGCCTCGAAGGCTTCGCTGGTGGCATCTACTGAGACTATCTTAACATCCTCATCAGGCTTTATGCCCTGCTCCTTCAGCTCCTTTATGGCGCCAAGAGCCATATCGTCATTTTGGGAAAAGATGATATCTATATCCCAGTCATGGTTTAAAAGATACTTTCTTATTACCTCTCTTCCACCTTCAAAGGTGAAGTCACCATAATCAGAATAGGCTATGTAATAGGAATTATTCTCACTAAGAATCTCCTTGAAGCCCTTTCCGCGTTCCTCTGTGGGAGAAGCACCCTCATTACCCATAATCTCCATGATCTTCATGGTATCGCCGTCACCTTTGACATTGTCTCTGATCCAGCGCATGGCTCTTCGGCCTTCCTCTACAAAGTCCGCACCCAGATACGTCGTTGTCAGGTTCTCTTCCCTGTTCTCCACAAGGACATTTCTATCTGACATTATAACAGGAATGCCTGCTGCCTTGGCTTCTCTAAGGACCTCATCCCAGCCGGTCTCAACAACAGGAGATACTACTATAACATCAACACCCTCTTTTATAAAGGACCTGATTGCTTCAAACTGCTTCTCCTGAGACTGGTCAGCAATCTCCATGTGCAGATCAATGTTAAAGGCCTTAGCCGATTCCTCAATGGATTTGGTGTTGGCAAGACGCCAGTTACTCTCCTGTCCTACCTGGGAGTAACCGACCTTTATCTTTCTGCCGTCATCTGAAGTATCGGCATTTATGCGATTTAAATTCTCTTCAACGTTGCTCTTGTCAATTATGTTGCTGCGAAGTATCACCTGCTTGGGAACTCCGCTCTCATTGTTTAAGATTGAAAGGGCATAATCAATGGCTTCCTTGCCTCCGATAGGGCAGGAAACGGTAGCCATAAGCCTTCCCTGAGACACCAGATCAATGCCCTCATCTGCTCCCTTAAAGCCGTCGCAGTCAACGATCATGACCTTATTTTCGAGTCCCAGAGCCTTAAGTGCATCGCAGGCTCCAAGTGCCATTGAGTCGCTGTAGGCAAATATTATATCAGAATTTTCAACAATATTTTTGGCCGTTACTACTATATCATAAGCAGCATCCTTGGACTCAGCACCCAGGTATACTTCATGAAGGGTGATGCCTGGCGCGTTCTCAATAGCTCCTTTAAATCCCGATAGTCTCTCAGTTCCCTGAACTGACGCAGGATTTCCCTGAAGCACAACAACATCTCCGCCCTTTTCGCCCAGAAGATCTATGATATACGATCCGGCCTGCTGCCCTATAACTTCATTATCAGGGCCGATATAAAGAGTGTAGTCAAAGCCCTCTACAGATCTGTCCATGACGATTACAGGTATTCCGCTGTCATATACCTCTTTTATCTTCTCTCCCATGATCTTCTCATCGCAGGGCGAAATGATAAGAAGATCCATTCCATAGCCAATGAGATTGTCTATATCCTGAACCTGCTTGGCTGCGCTTCCGGTGGCATCGGTAGTCACGATCTGGATATCCTCATACTTCTCAGTCTCTTCCCTAAGCTCATTTATAAGCGCAACTCTCCACTCTTCTCTCATGTTGGCCTGAGATACACCTATAATTGACGCAACGCCTTTTTGACTCCCACTGTCCCCTAAGGGAATCATGTGGCAGCCTCCTATGGTAAGCGCAGTAAGCACCATCACAGCCAGTGCACTTAATATATGCCATTTTTCTTTTAACATCTTCATCAGATTACACCGGTCTCCTCTTCAAAAAAAGGTATGTATATGGATATGCGTGTGCCGATATCCTGAGTACTCTCAACCTCTACGCTGTAGTTATCCCTGTATCTTTGCTGGAGTCTCTCTTTTACATAAAAGAGTCCAAAGCTCTGGTTGTCATCCACCTTCACATCATCTGTGCGTTCGCCGGTCTTTAGAAGGTCCCTTAAGGAATCTCTGGTATTTTCATCCATTCCCTTTCCGTCGTCCTCAACACTCATGCAGATCCTGTCTTCGATGCGGTGCACAGAAATACCGATGTGTCCCGTTCCCCTCTTAAGCTTAATGCCGTGGTAGATGGCATTCTCAACAAGGGGCTGAAGGATGAGCTTTGGCACTTGCCTCTGCATACAGTCCTCGTCCGCATCTATTTCGAATAAGAGCTTGTCTTCATATCTGGTTTTTTGTACATAGAGATAGCTGGAAATATAATTGATCTCTTCTCTGATGGTGATATAGTCCTTGCCGTGGCTAAGGCTTATCCTGAATACATTGGTCAGGGCATCTACGAGACTGACAATGTCTTTTGCCCCGTGTTCTCTGGCCATCCAGTTGATGGTGTCCAGTGTATTATATAGAAAGTGAGGCTTGAACTGTTCCTGAACTATCTTCAGCTCAGCCTTCCTCTTAAGATCTTCTTCATGTCTTACTCTGTCCAAAAGCTCGCGGATCCTCACGATCATGTGGTTAAAGCTCATGCCAAGGTCTGCGATCTCATCGCGAGAGTTACTTTCAAACCTTAGGGACAGATTTCCTTCTTCCGTCTGCATCATAAGGTTCCTAAGGTGCTTGATGGGTCTTGTGATATTGTCTGAAACCCTGATTGAAAGATATTGAACCAGTAAAAGAGTTGCAACCAGAATGACAGCAAAAACGCCAATCATCCTGTTGTAGTCGCCCATAAGCTCGTCGTAGGAAGTAACAGAAACGGTCTTCCATCCTGTCTTTTCTGACTCCTTGTATCTGATAAGATACCTGCCTCCACCTATGTCGACGGTCATGGTCTCATCTTCGTCGGTGAGCCATTCGGGTCTGATCCTGTATACTACCTGATTTATGGGAGTATAGACCATGTGGTCCTCTTCATCCAGCACGAAAACAAATCCCTCGCCGCCTTGCTGGGATTCTCTGATGGCTGAGGAAATGATGCTGTGCCCTATGTCCATAAGAAGCACGCCCCTGGCTTCCCCTGTTTCCTTGTCCTTAACGGCCTTTACAATGGAAAAGACATCGTCCACCGAGTAACCTACGTCCGTGGTGATGTTTCTTCCTGTGACCGTACTTATCTTGTGACTCTTATCAGGGTCTGATAAAGCCACCTTGTACCAGTTCTCTTTTTGAAAAGAGTCTCTGGATATTCTGGTGATACCGGTGCTGATATATCTGTCATTGGAATCAGCATAGAGCATACCGGCAATCTCGTCGTATCTACCCATGATGTTCTGCATTGACCTGCTTACGATCATGGCTTCTTGATCCCAGTCATCTCCAAGGTCCGCTGCTGCGATCTCATCTGATACCGTAAGAACCAGCTTGTCCAGGTCCTCCATATAGGTATCAAGAGTCTGACTGACCTGTATTACAGTCTGGGATGTGCGCTGGGTCACATTTTTCCTGGCTTCACGGATTGAGAATAAAACTCCAACGATTCCCAGCAAAACAAAAGGGATGAGGGCAATGAATATCTGCGACAGGATCAGTTTAGTACGTATCTTGGTTATTCCTGATCCTGTTTGCAACTTATTCATTACTCTCATCCTCATTAAGCAAAGTTTATTTATGCTGCCGCCAGCTCTTTTCCCTTCATGGCTTCAGCTCTTACAGCTATAATTCTCTGAACCACAATAAAGAAGCAAAGAAGACCTGCAATAGTAACCTTTGTCCACCAAGTATTGAGATTCTCATAAGTGACAATTGTCTGAATGATACCCTGGATCATCGCTCCAACGGCTGTTCCAAATACTGAGCCTACACCTCCTGTAAGAAGTGTTCCTCCTATAACCGCTGATGAGATGGCATCCAGCTCCATTCCCATGTTCTGAAGTCCATAACCTGCCAGTGTATAGAAACTGAATACGACACCTGCAAGCGATGCGCAGAAACTGCTTATAATATACGCCCCAATCTTAGTTCTTGCAACATTGAGTCCCATGAGTTCTGCAGACTGCTCGCTTCCTCCGATGGCATATATCGCTCTTCCGAAAGGTGTCCTTTTAAGCACATAAAGACCTATAAGAAGAACTGCCACAAAGATAAGAACATAGTAGTATATCTTTCCGTTGAGGGCCTTGGAATCACCCAGCTTTATCTGTATTCTTCCAAGCGCCATAAATTTGAAGAACGGATCTGTAATAGGTATCGACGCTTCACTTATTACCACGCACAGTCCTCTCATAAGGAACTGTCCTGCCAGTGTAACAATGAAGGGCTGAAGCCTGAAGTAATGTATAAGGCTTCCCTGAACTGCGCCAACGATGATTCCTATAAGAAGTGCTACCGGAATAACCACATAAGACGGGATACCCTTCTGCAGGCTGTATGCCATGAACACTCCGGTAAAGGCGATGGTTGATGAGATTGAAATATCAATACCACCGGTAATAAGTACAAATGTAATTCCAATTCCTGCGATCATCAGATACGCATTGTCATTGAACAGATTGAGGAACGTTGACAATGAGAAGAAATGATCGTACCTGACCGATCCGAAGATAAACATGATCAGGAAAAGAACTATGGTCATGGTAAGTGATATATTTTTGATTCGCAGCTTTTCTTTCATAGTGCAACTGCCTCCTTCTTCTTACTTTCAAGATTCTTCTTGGCAAAGAGCAGTTTGAACTTACCTGACTGTGAAAGACAGATAACTATGATCAAAAGAGCTTTCAAAACCCTGATATATGCTGCCGGAACACCAAGTGCCAGAACTGTTGTAGTGATACTCTGAACGATAAGCGCTCCGATCACACTAGCAAATATTGAAAATCTTCCGCCCATGAGGTTGGTTCCGCCGATTGCTACTGCAAGGATGGCATCAAGCTCGATGTTAAGACCTGCGTTGTTACAGTCAGCGCCTTTGATTCCCGCACTCTCGATAAGTCCTGCCACAGAAGCAAAGGCTCCTGAAATGGTGTAGATTGCCAGAAGGTATCTGTTTACCTTGATTCCTGCAAACTTTGAAGCCAGTGAGTTGCAGCCGATGGACTCAAGGAAGAGTCCGAAGGATGTTCTGTGAACAAACAAAAGCAGGATTCCAACCAGGAAAAGAACTATGTACAGCGGGAAAGGAAGTCCTAAAATATAGCCGCCGTTGATGAAATAGTACGCATCGGAATTGATGGTGATGATCTTTCCGCTGGTGATGAGCTGAGCTATTCCTCTTCCGGCTACAAGAAGTATCATGGTTGCAACAATGGGCTGGATCTTTATCTGTGCTACCAAAAATCCGTTCCAAAGTCCGCAGATGATTCCTGCACATACGGCAAGCAGTATCGCTGCTGCTACGTTTCCGCCAAGTCCCGGAAGAAGATTTCCTCTTATGATACTGCAGGCAATGGCTCCGCTAATGGCCATTACCGAGCCAACGGAGATATCAGTTCCACCTGTTGCAAGAACCATGGTCATACCTGCAGCCAGGATCATGAGCTTTCCGCCGTTTCTGAAGATATCAATGATTCTTCCGTAGAAGTGTCCATCAACTATTGATATGGAGAGGAATTCTCCTCTTGTCATTATCGTGTTGAACAATATGATGGTCAGGAATATGATCACAGGCCAGAACGCCTGATTCTGCGTTATTTTATATTGCTTATTTTTCATTACTTTTCTCCTCCTGCCATGATCTGCATCACAGATGTCTCTGAGATGTTGTCCCCTACTACTTCTCCTGCTTTCTCCATGTCTTTTAGCACAACGATCCTTCTGCAACATCTGAGTTCCTCGTCGAGCTCTGATGATATGAAGAGTACAGCCATCCCCTGAGCTGCAAGATCTATTACTATCTTCTGGATCTCAGCCTTTGTACCGATATCGATACCTCTTGTGGGCTCATCCAGCATAAGAAGCTGCGGATTTGTGGCAAGCCATCTTGCCAGAATAACCTTCTGCTGATTTCCTCCGGAGAGATTCTTTATCAGCTGATCTGCATCCGGTGTCTTTATCTCAAGCTTTTCTATGTACTCATCGGCAATTCTCTGGGCCTCTTTCTTTGATATCTTTTTAAAGAGTCCCTTCTTTGCCTGAAGAGCAAGTGCCATATTGTCCCTGATGGAAAGGTCACCGATAATTCCTTCCGTCTTTCTGTTTTCAGGGCAAAATGCAAGGTCTTTTCTTATGGCATCTATAGGATGCTTTAGGTGTACCTTTTCCCCATTGATATACAGTTCACCGCTGTTTACCTGATCTATTCCAAACAGTACTCTTGCTGTCTCCGATCTTCCTGAACCAAGAAGGCCCGAAAGACCAAGTACCTCTCCCTTTGAAATTGAGAGGTCCATTCCGAATATGCTTCCCTGGTGTGAAACGCCTTTCATGGAGATCAGCTCATCGCCTGTTCTTGTTCCCTCTTTTTCTGCCTGACCTTCCTTAAGAGACTGATTAAGGACTGCGTAGTCCTTACCGATCATCTTTGATACCAGCTCCATTCTTGGAAGTTCAGCTGTCTTGTATGTACCTACATAAGTGCCGTTTCTAAGGACTGTGATCCTGTCTGTAACCTCATATACCTGATCAAGGAAATGCGTTACAAATATGATTCCCATGCCTTCTGCTTTAAGCCTTCTCATGATCTCAAAGAGCTTATCTACTTCTACCTTGGACAAAGAGCTTGTAGGCTCGTCCAGTATAAGCACCTTAGCTTTTATGTCACTGGCTCTTGCTATGGCAACCATCTGCTGAATGGCTACCGAATAGTTTTCGAGCTTCTTACTTACATCAAGATGCAGATCAAATTTCTTCAGGAGCTCTTTTGCATCTCTGCTCATAGCTGCCCAGTCAATTGCTCCCATCTTTGTCTTTGGAGCTCTTCCGATATAGATATTTTCCGCAACAGACAGGTTAGGACAAAGATTTACCTCCTGATAAACCGTTGATATACCCACCTGCTGAGCCTCATTTGTAGATTTGGGATGGATCTTTTTCCCCTCAAGAAAAACCTCTCCCTCATCTCTCTCCTCAACACCCGTAAGTACTTTTATAAGTGTGGATTTTCCTGCACCGTTCTCGCCCAGAAGAGCATGGATTTCTCCGGCCTCAAGTTCGAACTGTACGTTATTTAAGGCAATTACCGCTTTACCAAAGGTCTTGGATATGCCTTCCATTGTTAAGAGTTTTGTCTGACCGCTCACCCTTCTCCTCCTTTAAAAAATCCGCTCCGGAGTGTAACGGAGCGGATTATTCTTTCTAACTCTTTACTGATCAATAAGCTCTTGAATCGATAACGTCCGCAGCAATATCTGATGTGAATACGCCGTCAACTGACTTAACCCACTTCTCAACTGTTTCGCCGTTCTTAAGCTTAGCAGCTGTCTCAAAGAAAAGTGGTCCAAGGAGAGGATTGCACTCTACTGTGCAGTTAGCCTCGCCTGCTACCATAGCCTCGAAGATTCCCTTAACGCCGTCAACAGATACTGTTACGATATCTTCGCCGGGCTTAAGGCCAGCTTCTTTGATAGCTTCGATTGCGCCAAGTGCCATGTCATCATTGTGTGCATATACGCCAACGATATCAGGATTTGACTTAAGGAATGACTCCATAACTTCCTTACCCTGTGCTCTTGTGAAGTCACCTGTCTGTGATGCTACGATCTCGATATCAGGATAGTTAGCAGCGATCTCCTCGTCGAAACCTGTCTTTCTGTCTGTTGCAGCAGAAGCACCAACTGTTCCCTCAAGCTCTACAATCTTACCCTTTCCACCGATGAGCTCAGCCATCTGCTTAGCAGCTTCCTTACCCTCTTCGATGAAGTCTGAACCGATGAATGTAGCATAAAGGCTCTCATCTACATCAGCTGTTCTGTCAAGAAGAATGATAGGGATTCCTGCATCCTGTGCCTCAGCAAATACCTGATCCCAACCGGTCTCAACAACAGGTGCAAGACCGATAACGTCTACATCCTGCTCGATGAAGCTCTTGATAGCCTTGATCTGGTTCTCCTGCTTCTGCTGAGCGTCAGCAAACTTGAGTTCAACTGTATCTGCATGCTCTGCAGCATATGTCTGAATTGACATTGTCTCAGCATCTCTCCAGCCTGACTCCTGTCCGATCTGTGCAAAGCCAACTACGAGCTTCTCGCTTCCTGCATCATCTGTAGCAGGAGCATCTGCCTTAGGTGTCTCAGTCTCTTCTACAGTTGTAGCAGGAGCTGTTGTAGCTGCAGTCTCGGGAGCAGCGCTTCCGCAGCCTGCGATTGTTGCAGCAACCATAGCTGCACACAGAATCGAACTAACTAATCTTTTCTTCATATTATCCTCCTTATTTGGCCCTTTCCTTATAGGCCCTTTCGTTGTTTACAATACTGATTCTAGCTAAGGAGTAAGGAAAAGTATTTAGACTGATTTGTCCGAAGTTTATACTTTTTTAACTTATTGCCGCTCAGCTAATTATTCCTCAGAGTGCAGAACAGCTCAGCCCCGCAGCTTAAGGATTGTAGTCCGGTATCTATCTGTACATTCTGGTCACTAAACGGGGCTGACATAAACCTTGTGCATCCAGGGATCAAGTTGCATGCAAGCCTTTTACATGTCATAAGGCCTCAAACTCCCCTTCCTGCCACAAACTCAGCTAGTCCCAGCCTGAAATCTGTGGCAATGACCTACTTCATGCCTGCCCCGCTTAGTGACCTGTATGCACAAAAAAGAAGGATGCAGCGGACAGTACGCTGATCGCCGCTTTTTGGCGCTCGGGCAGCCGTTGCATCCTTCTTTATTT
>JAEEGH010028737.1_pt1 | contig 10921 bp, 8 predicted proteins | sample 9134181 | NCBI WGS metagenome assembly JAEEGH01 (sample SAMN16246544, study PRJNA631951) | gut metagenome | biome: gut microbiome; feature: rumen; material: DP-attached | host: Bos | place: Iran: Karaj | collected 2018-10
CGCCGTAGTCCGCGTAGAACATCTGGTTCAGGTCGTCGTGGTTGGTGAACTTGTTCAGAAAGGCGTAGCTGTGGGTGAGAAAGCCCAGAGCCAGGGAGGCAAGGAAGGTGAGGCGGATATGCTTCGGCACCCGCCGGAGCAGCCTCTCCCCCGCCTCCCCAGCGGAGGGCAGGCGCAGCGTTTTTTCTTCCCTCATGGCTCCTCCCTCCCGCAGCTTCGGGCCACCAGATACCGGGGCCTGCGCTGCACCTCCGCAAACACCCTGCCCAGATAGTACCCCAGAACGCCCATGCCCAGCATCAGACAGCCGCCGAGGAACAGGAGCGCCAGGAGCAGCATCCGCAGCTCCTCCACCCCCCTGCCCCGGACCAGGTCCGCCAGGCTCGCCGCCCCCAGCACCAGATCCGCCAGGAGGACGGCGCAGCCCAGGACCGTGACGCCCTGCAGGGGCGCGGCGGTGAAGCCCGCAATGCCCGATGCAGCATAGCGCGTCAGGGCCGGCAGGGACCAATGGCTCTTTCCCGCCCGGCGTTCCTCCACCCGGTATTCCGTCTCCGTCTGCCGGAAGCCGGTCCAGGGGGCGAGGGCCCGGAAAAACGCGCCCTGCTCCGGCAGGGAGACCAGGACCCGGACGACCTTCCGGTCCAGGAGCTTGAAGTCGGAGGATCCGGCCATATCGCATCCCGCCGCCCGGCTCATGATCCCGTAAAAGGCTCCGGCGGCCAGGCGGCGCAGGCCGCTCTCCCGCCCCCGGTCCGCCTTGACGCCGTTCACCGCATCCCAGCCCTCCTGCCATAGCCTGTACATCTCCGGCAGCTTTTCCGGGGGATGCTGCAGGTCGCAGTCCATCACCGCGCAGCACTCCCCCGCGCTGGCCTCCAGTCCCGCCAGGATGGCCGCCTCCTTGCCGAAATTCCGGGAAAAACGCAGGCCCCGCACCGACGGGTCATTCCCGGCTGCGGCCCGGATCGCCTCCCAGGTCCCGTCCCGGGAGCCGTCGTCCACGAACACCAGCTCATACGGGATCCCGCTCTCCCGCAGCACGGCTGCGACCCGCCCCGCCGCCGCCGGAACGGACTCCTCCTCATTATAGGCGGGGATCACCACGGAAATCATACGCTCACCTCCGGGTCTGCCGACGCGCATCGCGCCGGTTTCAGTATGCCCAAAATCTTCCGTTTCTTCTAAATAACATTTGTCAGCAATACGATACCGCAAACGCTGACTTTTGTCAACATGATTCCGCGCCCGGGGCCGGAAATGGGACCGGCTGCGTCAGCGCGCAAAAAAGCGCGGAGGAGCATACGCCCCGCCGCGCTTCCATTCGGTTTTCCTTTACCGCCGTTTTCTGATCCGGCTTTTCAAATGCTCATCATGGAGAAGCTCCTTATCGTCCCTCCGGGAGCACTCCCGCCAGGTGAAGCAGGCCAGGGCCGCCGTGAGGACATAGTAGCATCCCGCGCAGAGGCCGTAGCTCCCGGCCCCGGTCTGATACATGGCCAGCAGCCACTCTCCCGCCAGGCGGACGCCCAGCACAAGGCCGATGAGCTTCGGCTCCGCCGGACGCAGCCCGCCCTCCAGGCTGTACCACAGGAGCCGGGCCGCGCACACGGAGATGACCAGCATGCAAAGATAGTCCGCCGCGCTGAGCCAGTATACCCGGGGCGCGGACTCCGCCAGGAGCCGCAGCTGGGCTTCCAGGGCGGGAGCGGCGTCCGCCTCCACCCCGTCCAGCACCGTCTGCAGGCCGTCCCGGTTCACGCTCATGGCGTTCAGCAGCCGGAACAGGGCGTTGAAGGCCCCCAGATACAGCAGGTCGAAGAGCCGGTAGCCCAGGCCGAAGCCGATGGGGATGCGCACATTGCGCTTATTTGCCGGTCTGCCCCGGCGGAGGAACCACAGGCACAGCCAGCAGCCCCCCACCTCCACCGCCGCCAGGACGACGGAGCGGAGCAGGGCGTAGGTCCAGCCGGGCATGCTGTCCCGCCGGGATTCCGGTGCGATGAAGCCCAGGAGAAGGCCGGAGAGGAGATAGCCGAACAGGAAGAAGGCCGCAAGGCCCCCCAGCATGGCGCTGTGGTCCAGCCTTCTCCGGTACACGAACCAGACGTAATACATGGCCGGAGCCAGCATGCAGAAGCAGAACAGGAAGCTCAGAGCCGTGATCAGCGGCTGCGGAAACACAAGTGCTGTATCCAAGGGATATGTCCTCCCCTGCCGCGCCCGGCGCGGCAGAAATCAATGCGGGCGGCCTTCCGGCCGCCCGCTGCGTCAAATCGATCAGTTCCCGGAATCCCGCTTGTTGAAGATCTTCAGGATATCCCCGAAGTCGTCCCCTTCCGAAGCGGAGCGGGCGGGGGCCTGCTGGGGCTGCTCCTGAGCCGCACGCCGGGGCTCCGGCTGCTTTGCGGCGGGCTTGGGGCCGTTGTCAAAGCAGGTGGCAATGATAACTACCCGGATCTCATCCTCCATGTTCTCGTCAAAGGCGGCGCCGAAGATGATGTTGGCGTCCGGATGGGCGGCCTCCTGCACCAGGCCGGCGGCCTTTTCCACTTCCTCCAGGGCCATGTCCATGGAGCCGACGATACTCACCAGAACGCCCTTGGCGCCGTCGATGCTGGTTTCCATCAGCGGGCTGGTGACGGCCATCTTCGCCGCCTCCTCCGCCTTGTTCTTGCCGCTGGCGTGGCCCACGCCCATATGGGCATAGCCCGCATCCTTCATGATGGTGGTAACGTCCGCGAAGTCCAGGTTGATGAAGCCGGTGTTCTTGATGAGGTCGGAAATGCTGGTGACCGCCTGATGCAGCACGTCGTCCGCCACGCGGAAGGCGTTCACCATGGTGATCTTCTGCTCGGACACGAACTTCAGCCGCTCGTTGGGGATGACCAGCAGGGAGTCCACCTTGCCCAGCAGCTCGGCAATGCCCGCATCCGCCTGGGCAGTCTTGCGCTTGCCCTCAAAGCCGAAGGGCTTTGTGACGACGCCCACGGTGAGGATGCCGGCTTCCTTGGCCAGGTCCGCGATCACGGGGGCTGCGCCGGTGCCGGTGCCGCCGCCCATGCCGGCGGTGATGAAGGCCATATCCGCGTCCTCGAAGATCTTGGCCAGGTTGTTGCGGCTCTCCTCGGCGGACTTCTTGCCCACCTCGGGGTCGGAGCCGGCGCCCTGCCCATGGGTCAGCTTTTCGCCGATCTGCACCTTCTGGTCGGCCTTGGAAATGGCAAGCACCTGCTTATCCGTATTCACCGCAATGAACTCCACGCCGGTGGTCCCCGCTTCCACCATGTGGTTGATGACGTTATTGCCGGCGCCGCCGACGCCGATGACTTTTATATTCACAACATTGTCGGGACCGTTATCCAAATCGTAAGGCATGGCGCAACCTCCTTAGTATGTACTCTGTTCCATAATTCTATAGCAAAGCCCTGCGGAGGTCAAGCCTAAAATCTATATTTTTTCCATCCCTCCGCCCCGGTCCCTTCCCTGCCCCGCGCCCCGGAAAAAACGGTGCGGCGCGTATTGTTTCGGTCTCCCGGGCGTGGTATATTGTTGGCAGGGAACGACAAAATTACAGGAAAGGAGCAAACTCCATGCCCAATTATTCCATCGACGGCACCATGTTCAAGCGCCGGGGCGCCTGGTTCGGCATTTTCCAGCGGGGCAGCATTTACGGGGATGTTTCCCTGAATCTGGGCACCTGCCACGGCATGTCCGCCAAGGCTCCGGACAGGAGCCGCCTCATCAACATTTTCCCCACCTTTGAGGGGCGCAAGATCCCCTACACCGTCTCCGTGGAGCCTGCGGAGCTCACCATTGTCACCAATCACGGCAATATCCGCTTCACCTTTGCCAACACCCGCCAGCTCATGGCGGAGGGCGACCCCGGCGTGGGCCTGCTGTTTGAAAAGGTCATGGCCCAGCACGAGACCGTCCACCCCAAAAAGGACGGGGCGTGGGAGGCGGTGTTCCGTCTCACCTCCACCTTCGTCTTCAAGGGGCTGGAGGGCTCGACCTTCGATTTCAACGAAGGCAAGTCATACTGGGATTGGGAAAAGCTCTCCAGCGGCAAGGTCCAGGGCCGGACCCATGCGGGTCCCGACGGCCGCTTCACCCTGGTGATGGAGGAATTCCCCTACGGCGGCATCGTGCGGGACAGCTACCCCGGGTATGCCGAGGCGAAGGCCTCCATGCAGGCGGAGTGGGACAGCTTCCTGGCCGCCGCGCCCGTATTCAAGGGGGAGCTGGAGGAGCAGAAGGCAGAGTGCCTGTACACCCTCTGGTCCTACCTCACCAGCCCCAACGCCATGGTGAAGTATCCCATGATCCAGATGTTCGCCGGCATCATGGCCTCCCAGTGGCAGATGTGCCAGAACGCCGTGGCCCTGCAGGAGGACATGGATCTTGCCCTGGGCCTGCTCCTGAACCCCCTGGAGCGCCGCAGCCCGGAGGGCCAGCTTGCGGACAGCCACGACGACTTTGCCGTGGAGACCCAGCTCATCAAGCCCCCCATCCACGGCTGGGCCCTGCTGCAGATCATGAAACACCACGATATTGCCAGGGAGTGGCCCCGGGAGAAGATCGAGGAGCTGTACGAGGGCCTGGGTCCCTGGGCGGACTGGTTCATGAACTACAAGGACGACGACGGCGACGGCCTGCCCACCCTGGACCACGGGGACGAGACCGGCCTGGACGACAGCACGATATTCCTGCGCCATCTGCAGGTCACCACCCCGGACATCGCCGCCTATCTGGTGCTGCTGTATGAGGCCGTGGGCAAGCTGGCCCAGGTGCTGGGAAAGCCCGAGGCCGAGGCGGAAGCCTGGTTCGGCAAGTCCAAGGCCCTGCTGCAGCGCCTGGTGGATAAGCTTTGGGACGGGGAGCACTTCTTCGCCTTCGATCCCTATACCGGCGAAAAGATCTGGTCCGGCTCCCTTGTCCACTATATGCCCTGCATCCTGGGCAGCCGCCTGCCCCGGGAGATCATCGACAAGATGACGGCGGACCTCTCCGACGAAGACGCCTTCAACAGCCCCTTCGGCCTGGCCTCCGAGAACATGCAGAGCGATTATTTCTGCCCCAGCGGCGCCAGCATCGGCCGGGGCGTGGTCGTGCCCCCCGCCATGCTGTACATCTGCACCGGCCTTTGGGAGACCCACCGGAAGGAGGACGCCCGGGCATTCGCGCAGAAGTACTGCGACGCGCTCCGCACCCGCCGCTTCCCCTTCCTCATCAACCCCAAGACCGGCTTCGGCAGCGGCTACTTCGGCGGAAGCTGGCCCCGCTGCGCCTATATGACCCTTTCCCGGATGCTTTCCGAGTAAACGGGATCTGAGACCAAGGAGCGCCGGCGGGGGATCCTCCCCCGCCGGCCCTGTACGATGAAGGACCTTTTGTTTTCCAACCGGGACCTGCGCAGGCTGCTGGTCCCGCTGATCATTGAGCAGGTGCTCACCAGCCTGATGGGCATTGTGGACACCATGATGGTCTCCAATATCGGCTCCGCCTCCATGGCCGGCGTTTCCCTGGTGGACAGCGTCAACAAGCTGGTGATCTTTCTCTTCACCGCCATGGCCACCGGGGGCGCCATCATCACCGCCCAGTACCTGGGACACCGGGACCGGGAGGGGGCGGACCGCGCTTCGCGGCAGGTGCTGCTCAGCACCTCGGCCCTGGCCCTGCTGGTGATGCTCCTGTGCCTCTGCCTGCGCAGGACCCTGCTCCGGCTGATCTTCGGCAGCGCTGAGCCGGACGTGATCGCGGCGGCGGAGACCTACTTTCTCATTACCGCCTTTTCCTATCCCTTTCTGGCGGTGTTCAACTCCGCCTCCGCCGTGTACCGCGCCGCGGGCAGCACCCGTCTGCCCATGGCGGTATCCGTGTGCGGGAACCTGCTGAACATTGCCGGGAACGCCTTTCTCATGTTCGGTCTGGGCCTGGGGGTCGCGGGCGCGGCCATTGCCACCACCGTTTCCTACGCCTTCACGGCGGCGGCGATGCTCATTGCCCTACACAGGCCGGAACAGCCCATCCGGATCGGCAGGCTCCGGGATCTGCGCCCGGAGCCGAAAATGATCCTGCGGGTGCTGCGCATCGGCCTGCCCACGGGCGTGGAAAACGGCATGTTCCAGCTGGGCAAGCTGGTGGTGCAGAGCACGGTATCCACCCTGGGCACCCCGGCCATTGCGGCAAACGCCATCGTCACGGTGCTGGAGTTCATGACCAGCATGCCCAGCCAGGCCATCGGCACCGGGCTCATGACCGTGACGGGGCAGTGCATCGGCGCGGGGCGGCAGGACCAGGCCCGCTATTATATCCGCCGCCTCACCCTGCTTTCCGCCCTGGTGCTGGTGTGCATGAACTGGGGCATCTATGGCCTTGCCTCCCCCATCTGCCGTCTGGCGGGGATGGAGGCGGAGGCGCGGCGCATCGCCCTCAGGGTGCTGCTGGTCATCAGCATCATGAAGCCCATCCTCTGGCCCCTGGCCTTCGTTCCCGCCAGCGGCATGCGCGGCGCCGGGGACGTGCGCTTCGGCATGCTCACCTCCACCGTCTCCATGTGGATCCTGCGGGTGGCCCTCACCACCGTTCTCTGCAGGCGCCTGGGGGTGGGCCTGGTGGGCATCTGGTGCGGCTATTTTGCGGACTGGGCCATGCGCAGCATTGCCTTCACCCTGCGCTTCCGGGGCAAAAGGTGGGCGGACCACAGGGTCATCGATTGAATATCCGCAGCGCGAAAACGGGGGACTGACGATGTTTTCGTCAGTCCCCCGCGCTGTCTGCGCCGGTATTTACTTATCCCCGAAAAGGGTCTGGAACCAGGTGTCCCAGTCCTCCTCCTCAGAGCTGCCGGGCTGGCCCGGCTGGGGAGCGCGCTGCTTTTCCACCGCGGCGGCGACGGCGGCGGCCGTCTCCTCATCCTCCCGGCGGGCCTCCCCATCCCGGTCAAAGTCCGTGGCGATGATGATGACCCGCAGGGCGTCCGTCATGGTCTCGTCATACCCCAGGCCGAAGATGAGGTTCACGTCCGGATGTGCGGCGGCATAGATCTTTTCCATCAGGGCCGTCACGTCCTCCATGGGCAGGTCCGGGGACACCACCAGGTTCACGATGACCCTGCGGGCGCCGTCCACACTGGTCTCGGTCAGGGCGCTGTGGATGACCGCAGCGGCGGCCTCCTCCACCTTGCCCTTGCCGCTGGCCTCCCCGATGCCCAGGTGGGCCAGGCCGGAGTTCCGCAGGATGGCCTTCAGGTCGGCAAAGTCCAGGTTGATGTAATAGGTGCTGCGCAGCAGGTCGGCAATGCCGCCCACGGCGCGGTTCAGCACGTCGTCCGAAACGGCGAAGGCGTTGACGAAGCTCACCTTCTGGTCCGCAACCTTGCTGATATTGTCATTGGGGATGACGAACAGGGTATCCACCTTATCCTTCAGGATCTCGATGCCCTCCAGGGCGGTGCGCATCTTGCGCTGGCCCTCCCAGTGGAAGGGGGTGGATACCACGGCGATGGTGAGCACGCCCATCTCCCTGGCGGCGTCCGCCACCACGGGGATCGCGCCGGTGCCCGTGCCGCCGCCCATGCCGGCGGTGAGGAAGGCCACGTCCGTATGCTCGAAGATCTTCAGGATATTGTTCCTGTCCTCCTCCGCTGCCATACGGCCCACCTCGGGCTTGGAGCCCGCGCCCCGGCCCTTGGTCAGCTTCTCCCCGATCTGCACCCGCTCGTCCGCGGCAGACTTCATCAGGTTCGGCCTGTCCGTATTGATATTCACGAAGGTGATATCCCCCAGTCCGAGGCTCTTCATGCGGTCCACCACGTTGTTTCCCGCGCCGCCGACGCCGACGACCTTCATTTTGATCACGTCTGCCATATCTCTCATCATCCTTTTCTCGTCCGTATCCCGGCTCCGCCGGTCAGGCGCGCATCAGCGCGGGATGTAATGTCCTTCGTTCTCCCTGGTGAGGTCGATGGTCCCGGTCTCCCCATAGGAAAGCTTCTCCAGGATCTGGTCCAGAAAATCCAGCTTGTCCCCAAAGCGGTCCTGGCCGCCCAGGCGGACCAGGAAGCGGTCGGCATAGGACATGCGCACGTTGGTCAGGTTGGAGACGTCAACCTCCCGTACCTCGCCTATTCTACCGTGTTCTTCCAGGAGAGTCAACAGCTCCGTCAGGCATTCCAGCCTGGGAACGTCCTCCTCCGCCAGCTCAAGCTGGCGTCCCACCTCGGCCTTCAGCGGGGCAAGGCCCCTTACCCGGATATAGGCGCCGGGGTCTCCGCCCTCGCCCACCACCTTGCCTCTGGCGCTGAGCAGCAGGACCCTTCCGCCGGCCATTTCCACGGCGGCCACCGCCGTGCCCTCCCGGATGAGGATCCGCACGCTGCCGGGAAGGATGAGGCGCACGTCCGCATTCTCCACAGCGGGGAGCCTGGATTCCAGGGTCCGCTCCGTGCCCCGGAGACCGGCAAGGAGAAGCTGGCCGCCCTCGCGGATGCCGGAGGCCTTCCGGATCTCTTCACTGGAGTATACCACATTTCCGCTGATCTGTACATCGGTTATTTTAAAGAAGCCATACAGGGCCAACAGGGCAAACAGGACCGCCAGCAGGCCTCTGATCATCCTGCCCCGGTTCGGTCTCCGGACTCCCTGATATGCCGGGATCACAGTCTCATTCATGTGTATCCTCCGTTCTTTCGATCCCCGCGCCCAGGCGGCGCAGGCACTCCTCCGGGGCCTCATAGCCCCTGTCCAGGTATTCCCCGCCCAGGATCCGGCTCCTGCCGGAGGCGGACAGGGCTCCGATGACCAGCGCGGCGCAGCCCCGCAGGTCGTATGCCCGCATCACCGCGCCCCGGAGCTCCTCCGTTCCCGTGACCAGCGCGGTGCGGCCCTCGGTCCGGATCTCCGCGCCCAGGCGCCGCAGCTCCGGCACGTGCCGGTACCGGTCCTCGAATATGTTCTCCCGAAAGGCCGTCACGCCCTCCGCCCCCAGGACCGCCGCCATCAGGAGCGGCTGGGCGTCCGTGGGGAAGCCGGGATAGGGCCCCGTGACCACCGTGCCCGGGGACCCGGGCCGGACAGGGGCGCGCAGCAGCACTTCCCCTTCTCTCGTTTCCGCCCGGCAGCCCATGCGTCTGAGCGCATCCAGCACCGGCGCGCAGTGCCTATGGCAGACGTCCCTCAGCCGGATCTCACCCCCCGCCGCGGCGCAGGCGCAGAGCCAGGTGGCGGCGGCAATCCTGTCCGGGATCACCCGGTGCGCCGCCCCGTGGAGCCGCTTCACGCCCCGTATGCGGATGACGTCCGTCCCCGCCCCGGAGACGCAGGCTCCGGCGGCGTTGAGATAGTCCTGCAGGTCCCGGATCTCCGGCTCCCGGGCGGCGCCCAGCAGCAGGGTCTCTCCCTCCCCCAGGACGGCCGCCAGGAGGGCGTTCTCCGTGGCCCCCACGCTGGGAAAGGGCAGGCGTATCCGGGCGCCCCGGATGCGGCTTGCCCGGCAGCAGATCCTGTCCTCCCCCTCGGTTATCTCCGCCCCCAGGCTGCGGAGGGCTTCCAGGTGCATGTCAATGGGCCTCGCGCCGATGGCGCAGCCCCCGGGCGCGCTGAGGACGGCCTCCCCGCAGCGGGCCAGGATCGCCCCCAGAAAGATCACGGAGGAACGCATCCGGCCCATGAGCTCCGGGGATATGCTGCAGCGGATGGGAGCGGAGGAATCCACATACATGGCGCCGCCCTCTCTCCATACCCGGCAGCCCAGCTCCCGCAGGATGTCCGCCGCCGCCCGGGTATCCGCAAGCCGCGGACAGTTCCGTATTTCGCTCACGTCCCGGGTCAGCACCGCCGCCGCCAGGATGGGCAGGGCGCTGTTCTTCGCCCCCTGCACCCGCAGAGTGCCATACAGGGGTCTGCCCCCCGTCACGGTAAAGCTGGTCATGATCGGTCCTCCGCACAGATGATCTCGACCCATCCTATGCGGGGACCGGAAAAGGGTTCTGTCTACTCCTCCCCGGGGATCAAACGCAGGATCTGATCCGTGATGGCGTCCACGGCGTCCGGTCTGTCCAGACCGGCCATGGCCTTCCCCATCCGGGGCAGTGTCTCCGGGTCCTCCGTCAGACGCAGGATCGCGCTGCCCAGGCTTTCCGCCGTGCAGTCCGCATCCCGCAGCAGCAGGGCGGCGCCCCGTCCCTCCGGGATGCGGGCGTTTTTCTCCTGGTGGTCCCCCGTGGCGTAGGGATAGGGGATCAGGATGGCAGCCTTCCCCGCGGCGGCCAGCTCTCCCAGGGTGGAGGCTCCCGCCCGGCAGACCACCAGATCCGCCGCCGCCATGGCGGTGGGCATATCATAGAGATAGGGCTCCAGCCGGGTATGGGGATGCCGGGACGCCCCCCTTTCGGCCAACAGCGCTTCCATGTGCTTCAGGCCTTCCTCTCCCCCGCCGGTGGCGTGGAGGAGGCGGAAGCGGGGATCGCTTTCCAAGGCGGCGGCCACGCCGGCCAGGGCCTCGTTCATGCGCTTTGCCCCCAGAGAGCCGCCGAAGGAGAGGACCAGGGGCAGGTCCTCCGGGATCCCCAGGGCTTTCCGGGCCTGTGCCCGGTCCCTGTCCCGAAAGCCGCTGCGCACGGGCATGCCCGTGCAGACCACTCCTTCCGGATGGCGGTAATACCGGCGGCTCTCCTCAAAGGCCACCATGAGCTGATCCGTATGCCGCTCCAGGAGCCTGGTGGTGAGTCCCGGCAGGGCGTTGGCCTCATGCAGCAGCGTGGGGACGCCCATGCGGGAGGCGGCGATGAGCACGGGACAGCAGACATATCCGCCGGTGCCCAGGACCGCCTGGGGGCGGAATTCCTTCAGTATGCGTCCGGCCCGGCGGATACCCTCCGCCAGCTCCGCTCCGGAGCGAAGGTTATGGAGGATCTCCC
>JAEEGH010028738.1_pt1 | contig 10920 bp, 11 predicted proteins | sample 9134181 | NCBI WGS metagenome assembly JAEEGH01 (sample SAMN16246544, study PRJNA631951) | gut metagenome | biome: gut microbiome; feature: rumen; material: DP-attached | host: Bos | place: Iran: Karaj | collected 2018-10
GATTAAAACCTGTATACAAGGCTTCGCGGTAAAACATAACTTCTTTTGTAGCTGAGTCAATCTTAGTTACTGTTTCTGATACAGCCTTATAAAGATCATCTTTTGTTGTGATTATGTTTTCTATTTCCGAACTGTCTTTTGATTCCTGAAGTATAACAGCATTTATAAGAATAGCTTGATTTGGAATAAGATTTGCACAACCTTTTAATTCGGCAAGCATTTTTACAGCTTTGGTTTCGGCTTTGAGAATCTTAATTGTTTCCGTCTTTGAAGAATCAATCGGGAGCTTTTGTAATTCAGTCATGTCCCAATTATACACCACTTTGGTACATAAGACAAGGAATATGTACCAAATTTTGAATTTTTGGTACATATGAGAAAAACGTGTACCAAATTATTGTGTTTCGTTATAAAACATATTTTACAAGATTTCTTCAATCTTATCCAAAATCAACTAATCAGCCGGAAGCCAATCAACAGAACGAAGCGTTTCTTTTGTTACCCATTTGGCAGCTTCATGTTCAAGTAATTTAAGCTCTCCAGAAACAATTGTACACAAAATACAATGCATAGTTAGATGGAAGTTTGGATAATCATACTCCACTACTCCAAGGATTTTTTCGGCTTTTATTTCTGTAGCAAGCTCTTCGCGAATTTCGCGTACAATACAAGCCTCTGGTGTTTCTCCTGATTCTATTTTACCTCCGGGAAATTCCCACCACCCTTTCCAATCACCATAGCCGCGCTGAGTTGCGAATATTTCTCTTTTATTTGTATCTGGGTTTGTTCTTAGTATAACTGCACCGCTTACTGTTATAGTTCTTTTCATAAGTCACTTTTCTAAAAGAATTACATATATTAAAATCTCTTTTAAATTATCTTCATTTTTGAAAGATAAAACAAAGAATACTTCGTATAATAATGTCATCTGGTACAGATTTCATTCCTCGTAATCTAATACCAAAACATCCTTTATATTTTCCTTTTGCTACATTACTTATGGTAATATTATATTTATCACATATTTTTTTCCAATTAGGTAAATTATCAAATGATTTCTTATATTCAAAAATAATACTCCACATTTTTTCCATTTCAGAATTATTAATTTCTCCCAACCATTTATTTGAATGTGTATAAGCCAGTACATTCATAAACTCGTTTTCAAAAGAAAATCTACTTTCTGAGAAACTTTTATCACATGGCCCCTTTCTATATGACTCAATTTTGTCGAATAGAGGAAAATCTTCAATTGAGGAGATTGTTATAGTTCTTTTCTTCTCACTATTTTCTTTCTTGATTAAAGTTTTTGATTTTTTTGCTAACCCCGTTGTTGAAGAAGAATTTAACACAAGACTTGAAAAAACTATTTGAGGCAATTCCATTTTTGCTAATTCGTTTGAACTCTTCTCTGAAATAGATTTAGAATCAACTAATACATCAAAAAGAAAAGATTCATAAGCAGATCCAAATATTTCAAAATATTTTCTTTTCATAAAATCGATAATTCGATAATCTTCACCTATTTGTTTATATGAAACTCGTTTTGAATTTGGAACAAGAAAATAATTAAGAGGATCAACAAAACGCAAGAAATGAGCTTTTGCAATTCTTTTTTCTACTTCGTTAAGTGAATCTTTTATATATCGTTCATAGTATCCAGATGGAGTTAACACCCAATCTTCTCTTTTTCCAGAAGTGAAGATAGAAGTAATATCAGCATTTCTATACCCTTTGAAAGCTTCATCATTAACTGCGACAATGTGAGCTAAATACCATTGTTGTGTATAAAATCTAGCAGGATACGCAGGTGTATTAAATGCTGCATATTTCTTTTCTACTTTTGTTGTACCTAAAAAAGAAAATAAAGAAATTTTTTTCTCCGTAAACATTTGTTTAAAATCTTCATATTCCGGAACAAAATTAAAATAAGACATTGTATATATAAGCCGCGCAAAGAAATTTGTTGCATATGCATATTGAAAACCATCTGCCATTCTTGTATACATACCACGCCTAGTATCCCATTCGCCATTAAGTTTTTTACTTTCATATAATCTACTTAAAAGAATTGCATCTTCATCATCTACATACTTAGACAATAAATTATGCCATGCAATTAGAGTTTCAGGTTTTTGTGGTAGAACTTGTTTTATACATTTATCATAAAAATCCCCAATAGAGTTTGCATCTCCATTTGGAACTTCTGGAAAAGAAAAATTGTTATTTGAATTAAGAAAATCTTCTATCTTTGTAATCATCATAAAGAGTTCTGGCTAGAAATTAATGATTTCATTTCATCTGGAGAAATCCATCTCTTTTCTTTTGCTATTCTTTGATGTATTGCCTTATGACAATTTGCACACAAAAAAGCCATATCTTCTTTTTTGGTCTCAACTAAACCACCTGATTGAGAAAGAGGAACAATATGATGGCATTCAAAAATTGTACAGTCATCAATGACATCATTAAAGTATGGTTTTATACCACAGATATCACAAAACATTTTATTACTCTTTTTTCTATCAGCTATAATGATTTTTCTTAATTTTGTATTTCTCTCTTTTCTTTTATGTGTTTCTGTTATAATTTTGCCTTCTGCAAAGGTTTCATCATCAGGAACAGTATCATTAAGAGAATCAGCTTCATTGAATATAGAACAATCTATAATTATCTCATTAGCAAGCCTTTGAACTTCTTTTGGTTTATTACCAAATTCTTTCCATATAGCCTTATCCATGTTTGATACATTTGTAAGACCTTTTCCAGTTGCTACACTTTTTAAATTTTGAATTTTAAATGCAACACCGGCAGGATTTCTAAAATGTTCTTTTCGAAGTTCTTGAGGATGTATAGGTAATTGATTTAAGGTTTCTGATAGTTTTATTACACGTTCATCAAATGGAGAAGGATTTGCATCTCCCAATTGAAATAACAAATTCAGAGCGAGAATTGTTTCATCTCGGGTCCAATTAGGATTTCCATGTCCATGAGTTACAGCCATATATCCTCGTCCTTATATTAGAAAAAGTCCTTCATAGAAATTTTCATAGCATTTGCCAGTTTTGAAAGCGTAATAAGAGAAGGTATTGATTTTTTTGATTCAATATAAAAAAGATGGCTTCTGGAAATACCAGAATCAATAGACAATTGGACAATAGAAATATTTTTTTCTATACGTATCTTTCGAATGTTATCAATTACTTGTTCTACATCTCTATCCATAATTACACTCTAGATATAGAGTAAGTCGGATTTTCTAAAATCGAAACTCTATATCTAGAGCTTTTAATAAGAGAGACTTCTTAGTTTTCTTTATGAATAATTAGTTATATAAATCCAATAATTGTTCAAAAGAAATATCGATGTTACATTTTTTTAATCGTGTTATTCTTTTGTCATATAATTTTTTTAATAAACTTGAATTATTTAACCCATGATGTAAGAGTCTATGACACATTGGACATAAAGAAACAATATTTGCTTCGACATCTAAGCTATATTTAAAATTATCTTGTGAACTTAGTGGAATTAAATGATGTCCCTCAGTATATTTTTCTTTCCCATCCTTTCTATAGAATAATACATTCTTACAGTCAGCTTCACACCTATATTCAGCAAGTGCCAATGCATTATTTAAAATATCTTGGCTCCTCTTATATTTCTTTTTTCCATCTTCAATTGTATATTCTGAAAGAGGCTTTGGCTGATCATCTATAATAATAAACTTACTCTTGTAATCATGTATTTCTGAATCTGACTCCGAGTGTTTAGGATAAACTTTTAATAAATTATTATTAAATTCATTATAAAGTTGTTTCAGATCCTTTCTTGATTCTTCTGTTGAAAACATTTCCCATATTGTTTTTACGCTAGAATCAACATCTTTTGTATCTCTATTATTTGAAGGATCAAGGATTTTATAGAGTGTTTCGATTTTTATTAAATCTGTTTCATTATAATCTTTATGGAAAGATTGTTTCAGTCTTTGCACAAGAAGAGGCATCTGACAGTTTTTAAACAAATAATGAGCTAATATTATTTCTAATTCTATATCCGAGAATTTATTCATATTCATTTATAATTTTATTTATATAAGATTTGTTTAACCAGAAACACTGTTTAGCATATTTTTTCATCCCTGTAATCCTATCAGGAATAGGCAATTCTTTTACATCATCTTTATTTTGACTATGAGGTCTAACATGCATATATGGATTTTCTTTTGAACCAGGAAAATTAGTAAAATAACGACCATTTTCAGAATACTTTACAATATTGCCTGTTTGTATTACTTCCTTTGTTTTATTCCAAACTTCTATTACTGATTTATCAATAATATCTATTGGCATATTCCATAAAAAAACTTTTTCTAATATAGTCTTTGAGTCAGAATGCTTAAAAACTACAAAAATAAAAATATTATTAATCAACATCTTTCTTAAATCTGATGATTCCCATTGTTCTTTAATTATTTTATTGAAATCAAATGCAGGAAAAGAAATAGATTGTGATAAACGATTATATTTATCAAGCTGAACTGTTCTAATGATACAAGAATTTTTGTTTGAAAAAAGCAAAGCATTTGAATTCAGAAACATAGCCTTTGTTATTAATGAATTCTTTTGTTTACATTTGCTAGTAATATTAAATAATTTCGATAATGTATTAACATCTTTTCCAACGAAATTTTCATATATATAAGAAATAGAGTCATTTATTTCATTTATATCATCCATGTTTTATTTCCTATAACAATCTTCTATATCAGAATCACTCATTATTGAATAATCTTCAAACTCTGAACCACCAACTATAATATCATCAGCATCCAATATTTCAAGCATGCGTCTTTCTTTCTTTGAAAGTTTCTCATCAACCATATTATCAACAGAATTATTATTTTCAAGGAAATAATAAGATGCTGTAGTTCCCTCAGGCATATTAATTCTATGAATTCGATCTTTAGACTGAATAAACTGAGCTGCATTAAAATTTCTATTAACATATATTGCATTTTGGCAGCATCTATGTAATGAAATTGATTCTGCTAACGTAGCTGGATTAGCAATGAGAACCATGCTATCTCCTTCCCTAAAACGTTTTATAGCTTCTTGTCTTTCATTCAAAGGAATTGCTCCACAAATCAGTTCAACTTTATCAAATAAATACATTCTTAATTCATCATAAAGAGCAAACATATTATTTACAAAAATATCCCAAACAAGAATCTTTTGATTCCTCTTTACAAAGTCATTAACTAATTCAATTGCACACTTATTTTTTCCTGTTGAACTTGCTAATTTATCATAAGAATTAATTAACTTTATTATTTCTGAAGACTGAAAAGATTTCATAATTTCTCTGTCTACCTTAACAAGGTTATCAAATTCCTGCTCTTTTCTTTCCGAAGTATCCTCTGAGAAAAATAATTCATCCATAGATTTTATCAAGCTTCTTTTTAATAAAGATGGATTAGCTGATATTTGCATCTTTCTTATTAATATTGCTTTCTTAAAACTCTGAAGAAGATTTTCATCAAAACTGTAATCTTGTGTCTTTCCACAGAATGAGTCTAATTTATTATATAAAGCTACTTGATTATCATCCATGTAACAATTAATAATATGATAATTAGGATTTTTGAGCTCATTAATTGATATAAGATATTTTTTTGAAATTCTTGAATAATATGGGAAAATAGCTTCTTTAATGTTTTGGATTTGATTTTCAGAAGCATCATTCTTTGTCATCGACCGTAATTGCTCATACCGATATGGAATAATATCTTCAAATGGAGAAAAAATTTTAGTTAATGAAAACAAATCTTCATACCCATTTGGCATAGGAGTTCCTGTTAGTAAAATTCTGAAGGTTGCATATCTAGTAATAGATATAGCTTTTTGTGTTGTTATTGCCTTTGGATTTTTTATATAATGTGCCTCATCAAAGATAAGGAGAAATCTACTTGATTTTAAGAAAACACATATTTCACTTTCAAGTAAACGTATTTTATCATAATTTATAAATGTTATTTCTTTATGATTCTTTGAAGATGCTAAAAAATATGATTTACATGATTCGGAATTCTGGGGTGCTAGGTTTTCAAAATTTGGGTATTCACCAAAACAGGTTTTATACTCGTCCCACCATGCATTATAAGCATTATTAGGACCAATAATTAAAATCTTATCAATGCTATTATTCTTTTTAAAGTGTGCATAAGCTGCATAAGTTATAATAGTTTTTCCAGATCCAGGAACAGAAAACTCAAAGCCTCCATTTCCTGTTACAAAAAGGAATGCTGATTTATACTGATAATCTCTAAGTTTAATTTTTAAATATGTATCTGTTCGAAAACAAAAATCTTCAAAAGATAATGACTCTAAAGACTTGTTTTTTTTAATACTTTTTAATTCTTCTTTTTTTTCATGTTGAAGTTGTTGTAGTTGTTGCAATTGTTCAATTTGTTGAAATAATGAATTATCAATACAACAATCAGCAGAAAGCGATTTCAAATAATCGTATATCTTCTGAATAATAACAACATATGAATTGTCATCTTCTACTTCTAAATCAATAATAATCTTGTTATCTTCAGAATTTACTATAATATTCTTTAGTGTATCTAAGAATATATTAAGCTTTGTCATGTTTCTGGGACTAAGCAATTGTATATTCGAGATTATTAATTTCTTACCCTCGCCTTTTTCTAAGTTACAACTATTCTCATTCATATTCTTTAGTTAATTTATAAATATCACTTGATAATTCTTTCAAATTTTTAATATCTTCTTCACTAACTTCAGGCGATTTCTCTAACAATTCTTCCAGTGTATCAACCTTTATTCGAATATATTTGATTAAATAGGATATATCTTTATCTCGTTTATATGATGACAATTTTGTTTCTGCATCATTTAAATTTTGTTCAAGTTGTCCATCCTTTTTACCTAAGAGTTTCCAGTCATCTTCATTCTCAGGGTTGTTTGATTCAATAATACTATTGTGATGCTCTAAAAAATCTTTCCAAACTGATTCTTCTATAAAAACACCATCTGTTTTATTAGGCTTACCTACAAGCTTATCACGAAATTTCTTTCCCTCAAATTTCGAGCGCATATAATCAAAACACATAGACTTAAATTCAGCAACATCGCTTTCTTTATAATTCCAATTTGCATCATAGGTTTTATTATCCATTCGTTGAAAAACAGTTTTTATATTCAAAAAGTGATCTTCCAAGCCATCAAGTAAAGTAAAGTGATTTGGTTTTCCGATAGCCTTAAGATACTGTGTCATTAATTTATAAACATTTGCCATTTCTTCAACATCTTTTGGAGACTTCGCATTCATATACTGCTGTATTTGATCATATCCATAACCTACTCTTAATAAATTATCAACTTTAATATATAAACAAATACGATTGTAATCACATTTTTTGTCAGCACCTATTTGTAATAATGTCTCTAATGCCATTATTTCTTTTTCATCAATATCTTCATCTAAAATAATAGCATTAAAGGTTCGAAAATCTTCAACACTTTTCTTATATTTTTGAGCTTCTCCATTAAAAAGTTTTCTTATTAATGTTGCTCTTCTATTGCCGTCAATAATAATACCTGTATTTGTAATAACACCATCAACTTGTTGTCCATGCTTTGCCAAATCTGCAATAGTATGTTTATTGGCATTTTCATTATCTTTTTCAATAAGTGAATAAAGAAATTCAACATCTTCATCTTTATCAATATCAAGTTTTGTATGATTTTCAGCTTCATATTCTCTTATTTTCCAAGTAATACGATCGTTATTTACATTCGGAACTAAATAATCAAGAGGAACAGCGAAAACATCAAAGGTTTCTTTTGGACGAATTGGTAAAGTAGCACCTTTTTTTATAGGCTTTTTATTTCTCTTTATTTCTGCAAGTTTTACCTTTGCTTCTTCTCTTGTCATCATAACAAACTCCTTAATAACTGAATTAATCTATAATTATTCATTATCTATTATATTAGATAAAGTATTTCCCATTCGTGTAATCATTTGAACAACCAATGCGTTGCCCATACAAAAATATCTAAATCTCTGCGGCATCCCTGTATTAGTCCAATTATCATCAAACCCCTGAATCCTTTCCGCTTCAACAGGGGTCAATATTCTAAGTCTTTTTGTTTCCAAATCTCTTATAATATGAGAACTTCTGTTAAGAGTGGCTTCTGATGTTAACATAGTCCTTGCTGGTAGATCAGTTTTGTCTGGATATGCAATAGCTCCTTCTCGAAATGTATATGTATACCCTGTTCTTGCAGTTCTAACTATTGTTTTTGCTCCTTTTAAAATCTTCCATTTCTCAAGTTTATCTTTTGGTACGTAATATTGTTTATCAACATTTTTTTCAAGCAAATTCTTTAATGGAATAGATTTTTCAAATACAGGAAAAACTTTTGTCGTATATATTCTCCCATGACTCATATAACCACAATTCTCAAATCTGAATTTAAAAGATTCTGAAACGTCTGCAATATCATTAAATTGTAGCTTCTGCTCTAATACTGTTCCAATTTGTTCTATCGGAAATGTCTTTGCAAAAAAACCATCTAATTGTATGATTTTTTCTCCTTTCGTATTCATTTGTCGTTTGGCATATTTTGTATTATTTCTATATGCAAAAATGTATACTCTTCTCCTTCTCTGTTGTCCTCCATACTCTGCCGCATTAACAACTCGCCATTCAACAGAATAATTAAGTTCATTTAAACAAGCTAAAATAACTCCAAAATCTCTTCCTCGTTGCGTAGAAGGAGATTTTAACAATCTATCTACATTCTCAAGCAAAACAAAAGGCGTTTTTTTTGCAATAAGAGTATCTCTTATTTGCCACCACAGAACTCCTTTTTTACCCTCTATACCTTTTTCTCCGATTAATGAACGGGCTACAGAATAATCCTGACAAGGGAACCCCCCAACAAGAATATTGTGGGAAGGAATAGCTTTTTTGTTAACTAAAGAAATATCTATTCCTGTATTTTCATCTATATCACCAAAATGGCTAACATAACAATCATGAGCCCATTGTTTCTTTTTTCCTGGCTCCCATTGCGAAAACCAAACTGTATTAAAATTCTTATTGGTACGTTCTAATCCAAGCCTAAATCCGCCTACTCCAGCGAATAACTCACATACAGTTTTTTCCATGAATAGAATTATAACATAAAAGATTATTATTTTACAGTTTTTCTTTTGTATAACCTCTCAAGACAGTATTACTATGAAACTTCCATATACATTGCAAATTCATTTTATTATTTTGTATAATAAAATAAACTATATGAAATTAATAAACGTAAGCGCAGCAATAATCCTCAGGACAAATCCTCAAACCAATAAAAAAGAAATATTTGCAACTCAACGCGGATACGGTGAATATAAAGATTCATGGGAGTTCCCTGGCGGCAAACTTGAACCTGAAGAAAGTCCTGAACAATGTATTTTTCGTGAAATAAAAGAAGAAGTTGCAACACAAATAAAACCGGAAAAATTTATTGGTCTTGTTGATTATGATTATTCGGAATTTCATTTAACTATGCATTGCTTTTTATGTTCTGTAATTTCCGGGAATCTTAAATTTCTGGAACACGAAGCTGCAAGATGGCTGAATAAAGACAATTTGTATGATGTTGAATGGCTCCCGGCAGATAAGTTAATTCTTGATAAGGTTATTAATATTTTATAGTTGATTTTTTTTAAACGTTAGGCAATGGAGCAACCGCGAAGCGGGCCACTGGACTGAACGACTGGAAGGAGCGAGGGAAGCGGCTGACCGTTAGGGAATTGCGGAACTGCCGACGGCGAAGCCAGAACGCCCGGCTACCCTTTAATCTTTCCAACAACAACCCTTTTGAATTTCCATCCTGTATTCTCTAAAAGAAGGAAGCCAAAAACACACCACAGCTCAAAAGTAAGAATAATAATAAGTTCAAACATAATTTCTCCTTGCAGAATCTGCATCTTCTGGAAATTATTATATATGGGCAGAGTGCCAAAGAATGACATTGTAAAATTTATTTTTTGTGATAAAAATATTTGTATGATTAAAGAAGAACAGAAAAAACAACGGGAAAGTCATGTTAAGTTGCTCAGGCTTTTGAGGCTGGAAAAGGCTATTCAGTCGATCCCCTACCCTAGTGTGGAACGGCTTATGAAGGAGCTGTATAAAGAGGAAGTTGGAAAGATGTGGGCTACCATAACCTGATTAAATTATACAGGAATGCATTTTTATAGAGCTTGGTTTTTCCTACTTTTTCTTCCACGAGAATACCAGCTTCTATGGACATCGTTCTTTAATAAGAGCAGAAGCCTCATCCACAGTTTTTATTCCCCCGGGGGTTTTAGGGGGTGTCCCCCTAGGCGAAGGGGTAGCGGAAGACCACTTTGTGGGCTGAAGCGAGGATTTTTGATCGTATAAATCAGAAAAAATAGTCCAGTGGACTGTTTTTTCTGATTTAATCAATCCTATAATTTCCCCTCCTCTAAATTCCCCCCCCCCCTTATTTTTCAAACTTCTTTTTGTCGGGATTTTCTACGGGGTATCCATCTTCATCAAAGAGAATATAACCATAGGTGGGATCGCTCTTGAATGTTGTATAAAATGCAGGCTTTCCTTTCTGATCAAAATAAATCATGGAAATGTCATAGGGTGAATCGGATTTTTGAAAATAGTATTTGGTGTTACCGTAAAGGATGTAAGTATTTTTGGGTTGAAGCTCTATATCCCCTTGTTCGTAACACTGGTTATAGTCTAATATAATCCGTTTGAGTGTTCCATCTTCATAAAAAGAATCTGCAAGAAAATCATTTTCAAAATTATTCTTTCCAAAATTATCCTGAATGGAAAAAGCTTTTAATGAACCGTTC
>JAEEGH010028739.1_pt1 | contig 10920 bp, 13 predicted proteins | sample 9134181 | NCBI WGS metagenome assembly JAEEGH01 (sample SAMN16246544, study PRJNA631951) | gut metagenome | biome: gut microbiome; feature: rumen; material: DP-attached | host: Bos | place: Iran: Karaj | collected 2018-10
CCACAGAGAAGTCATCCAATCAGTTATATGTTTCCACATTCCGCGGAGAGGACGCTGGATTCGAGTCGCGACCGAATACCATATACCCTCAGGGGAGCATTGCACGGCGAAGGCAAGGCCTTCGGTGATTCGATGAAGTACAGGTGCACCATCTGCGGACACATCTATGATGAGGACAAGGAGAAGGTCCCGTTCGACCAGCTCCCTGATTCCTGGAAATGCCCTCTGTGCGGGGCCTTGAAGAAGGACTTCGTGCCGGTGGGCGAGGAGAAGAAGAAGGAGATCGTTGTGGAAGAGGAGGACTTCAGCGAGATGGAAAACCTCACCGTCGCCCAGCTGGCCGCTCTCTGTTCCAACCTCGCCAAGGGATGCGAGAAGCAGTACAGATTCGATGACATGAAGAGGTTCAGGGAACTGTCCGACTATTTCTCGGCCGTGTCCCCGCCGTCCGAGAAGGACAGCGTCGAGGACATCGAGAAGATGCTGATGAACGACATCGACGTCAACTATCCGACCGTGGAGACCAAGGCATCCGCCGCGGCCGACAGGGGCGCGCTGCGCATCAAGGTCTGGGGGGAGAAGGTCACAAGGATGCTGGACTCGCTGGTCACCAGGTATCTGGAGGAGGGCGAGGAGATGCTGAAGGACACCCAGATATGGGTGTGCACCATGTGCGGATTCGTCTACGTCGGCGACAAGCCTCCCGCGATATGCCCTGTGTGCAAAGTGCCAGACTGGAAGTTCCAGAAGATGGAGGCGAGAGCATGAAGGTGGCCGTCAGGAACCTAAGGCTCTGCACCAAGGACTGCATCTGCCTGTACGTGTGTCCCACCGGTGCGACGGACACCGAGGACAGCATCATCGACGTGAAGAAGTGCAACGGCTGCGGGATGTGCGCCGGTGCGTGCCCGTCGTCCGCGATCAGCATGGTGCCGCTGGAGTATCCCGTGCAGCAGAAGCACGAGGAATCCGTGCTCGCAGCGGAGGACAGGCTGTCCAAGAGCAAGTGCGAGCAGGAGCTGCTCGCAAGGAAGATAGCCGGATCCACGGACAAGGACGGGCTGTACCGTCTGATGAAGGCGGTGGAGATGTCCAGCCGCATCATGGCCGAGGACGTGTTCCGCGAGTCGGGTTACATGCTCCCGCAGAGCGCCAACGCGCACAACCTGCTGATCGGGCTGATCAACGACGGTCCCGGGAACTTCCCGCGCGACACGGCGAAGGAGATCCTGGACAGCGTGCCCTGCAACGAGCCGGACCAGCTGATGGAGCTCGGGAAGCCGATGTACAAGTGCGGCTACTGCGGGACCATCTTCGAGTTCTCCGGCAAGGGCGACATAGTCTGCCCCCTGTGCAAGACATCCGGGGACAGCTTCAAGAGATTGTGAAACCGAGGGGGCGACCCCTCATTCCCTGTTCCTCAGGGACCATATGGCATCGGCCAGCTCGCCGATCTGCGCGGGCGTGAGGGTCTCGATGCGGTCGTCGAGGTAGGGGACGTCCCAATCCTTCTCGATGATGTGCGCGCCCTTCAGCGACGTACCGATCTTCTTGCGGCGGTGGTTGAACGCCACATCGGTGACCTTGAAGAAGAGCTTCTCGTCCTTCACCTCGAACGGAGCCTTGCGGGGGACGATCTCCACCAGGGCGGAATCGACCTTGGGCTTTGGCTTGAAACGAGATGCTGGCACATTCTCCAGTATCCTGCAGTCGGCTTTGTAGAAGAGGTTGACCGTGAGCCTCGAGTACTCGGTGCTGCCGACGGGTGCGACCATCCTGTCGGCGAACTCCTTCTGCACCATCACCACCGCCTTCCTGAAATCATAGGTCAGCAGCTTGAATATGATGGGGGTGGAGACGCTGTAGGGCAGGTTGCTCACGAACCTGTCGAACTGCGGGAACGGCACCTTGACGGCGTCGCCCTCGATCAGCTTCAGCCTGTCCCCGTAGGTGTTCCTGATGTGCTCGGCCAGGATCTCGTCCAGCTCGATGCAGGTGACGTCGTCCGACAGTTCGATGAGCTTGGACGTGAGTATGCCGAGGCCGGGACCGACCTCCAGCACCTTGTCGCCCTTCTCTATCCCGGCGTAGCCGACGTGCCTCTGGGCGACACGGTCGTCCGTCAGAAAGTTCTGTCCCTTCGATTTCTTGGGGACTATGCCGGTCTCGGCGATGAGGTGTCTGGTCTCTTCCGAGTTCATTTCGACACGAAGAGGTAGCGCCTTCTCTCGGAGTCCTCGATCTCGAGCAGGATGCGCTCGACGATGAGCTTCGCACCGCCCTTGAGCACGGGTACCCTGGCATCGAGGTCCTCGATATCCTTGAACAGTGCCTTCTTCCTCTCCTCGAGGATGGCCTGCATCATCTTCTTCCCGAGTCCGGGCAGCTCCTCGAGCATGTGCTTCTTGAGCGTGAGGGGCTGGGCCTCGTTGTAGAACCTGATGAACCTGTCCTGGTTGGCCATGACGATCTGCAGGACGACGTGCTCCAGTTCGCCAGAGGCGAAGTTGGAGAGGTCGTTGTAGCCGATGCGTCTCTTCACATGGTCGATCTGTCCGCGGAGCTCCTGGTCCTTTCCGATGTAGATGCGGTCCCCGGCGAGGAGGTTCGCACCGTCCTTGGGAACGAGTTCGAAGAGCTTGAACTCCTGCTCGCCGACGGCGTAGCAGATGGATTCCCTCTTCATTCCCTTGGAGCCCATCGATGACTGCGGCATGCAGTCCAGAACGTAAGCGTATTCTTCCATGGGTGATCCCCCTATCAGATGTACTTTGATACCAGGTCGAGAACGGCGTTGATATCGTCCTCGGAGAGGGCGATCCTCTCCTTGGAGAATATTGCGCGCACATCCACGGGGTATTCGGGAAGAATATCCGCTATCTTACATGCGATTGCTTCGCTGTTGTTTACGCAGGGGATCTCGAGAGCCTTCTCCGCGAGTTCGCGGGCCTGCTCCGCGGTGATCCTGGAAATCTTCTGAGCGTGTTCCATCGCCGCTTTCGTGGACTGGTCCATGACCTCCTTCTGGGGAAGGTCGGGTTCCTGAGGTCCGGCCTCGGCCAGCCTCTTCTCCTGTTCCTCTGCGAGGATGTCCTTCACTTCTGCTATGGTGATGTACTTCTCAGACATGATTATCCCTGCGGTGTTCACTGACACTTCACGAGGTGCTCAGGGCGAGCAACAACGATCTTTGTCTTGTTTCCGTCTTTAACGCTGACCTCGAATGCAGCGCCCCTCTGTCCGATGATCACGCCGGTGAGGCCGTGGAACCTGGAGAAGGGCATTCCCTTGTGCACGCTGGGGTCGATGATGATGTTGACCTTCTCTCCCTCATCGAAGCTCTGGAAGGCCTTGGTGATGGGTGAGAGACCGCGTGCCCTGGGCTTCTTCTGCAGGAGTGTGCGGGTCTTGGTCCTTGTTCCTTTGGATGCTTTCATTTCATTCCCTCGTTGATCGCTATTACGTCAAGTGTTTCCACACGGCACTGGATGCCCAGCGCCTGTGAGAAGCTCGGTACGCATCTGCCGTCGTCGCCGGACACGAATTCCTTCACGTACGTTCCGGACTGTGTCTCCAGCGTCAGGCTGAATGTGTCTTCTCCGAGAACTTCGGCCTTGACCCATAGGATCTCTCTGTCCCTCACGAGGTCGGCACGGCGGTGCTCGACCCTCTTCGGGGTCCTCTGGTCAAGATGAACATTCTTGAACGATGTAGCCACTTCATTAACTCTTTCTTTATTAACTTTACCCTCGGCCCTTACTACTACGCGATAGGTCTTCGTAGGGGTCGCGGTCTTGGTGCGGGCGACCTCCGCCCGCTCCGTGAACTGCAGGTAATGGTACTGTGCCAGCTCCGATTCGTTGGCGAGCCTCTCGAGCTCGTCCAGGTCGATGTCCCTCCTGCGGGGCTGGCTTATCTCGAGCACGAACGGCCTTCCTTCGCCCAGGCAGAGTGCGTCTATGTCCTCCCTGCCCATGCCGTGGAAGAAGTGCTCCTGTCCGTCGCACATCCTCAGGGCGATGTCGCCTATGATCTCCTGGACGGACGTCTGGTACATCTTTCCGGTGCCGTGGCACCTGGGGCAGCCCTTGCCGCGGCAGACCCTGCACGGCCAGATGGTCTGCGGGATCTCCCTGCTGAGCTTGTTGTACCTCCCCTTGATGAAGACAGGGGACAGATCGAGCTTGACGTCGGCGAACCTGGTGTCTATGCAGGCCACGCACTGCGGGTTCTTGAACTCGACAGGCCTGTGGATCATCGGCAGCGCGACCTTCCCGATCTCCCTGTTGAGCTCGGTCTTGATCGATTCGTAGTTCTGGAGCTGGTGCTTCTCCCAGAGCTCCTTCTCCTTCTTGAGTGCGGCGGGGTCCGCGTGGCATCCGACGAGGAAGTTGTCCGACTCCACGTCGTTGACCTTCTCGGCCACGGCCTCGGCGAACACGTCGAGGTTGTCGAAGACGTCGTCGCAGAGCACGCATTCGTCGGGTGCGGGCACATCCCTTCCGGATTCGGACAGCGCCTCGCGGATGAAACGTCCGCGGACGTCGTTGGTCATGCCGGTGCCAAGCTTGGCGAACATCCTGCCGAGGCACCTGTCGCACAGGCCCTCCTTCGCAACGGCCTCCATGACCTCGAGGTTGTCTCCGATCCATTCCTCCATGACAGCACCTCAGAGTTCGAATCCCAGTTCCGCGATCCTCAGCTTGGGCCTCTCGCCCTCGAGGTAGCGGTAGACGGTGGCGTGCTCGCTGCCGTTGAGGATGAGTTCGATGGCGTGCTTGGCGACGGGCATGCTCACGGAGCTGCCGATGAGCGCGACGGTGTTGCCGTAGATGGTCATCTCCACTCCGGTGAGGTCCTCTATGATGCGCCTGGTCTTGCCGTTCTGGCCGATCAGCCTGCCCCTTATCCTGGTGAGCTGGTTGTTCCTGCCTCCGACGAACTCCTTCAGGTCGATGACCTCGAAGTACTCGTCGTCCTCGAACAGCCTGAAGGCCCTCTCGGGGGAGAATCCCCTTCCGATGGCCTTGATGACATCCATTATCTTGAGCGCCATGAGGGGGTCGGCCAGCTCGGCCTCGTCGTGGATGAGGACGTCGCCCTCCTCCGTGTCGATGTCGATCTTGATGCCGGAGATCTTCTGGATCATCCTCTTGGTGCTTCCCTTGGGCCCGATGATGGCCCCTATCCTGTCCTGAGGTACCTTGATTGACCTCATTCCTCATCCTCCTCGTAATCCTCGTCTTCCGGATAGTCGTCATCATCATCGTCGTCGGAGGGCTTCAGTGTCTCCTCCAGTATGGTCGACGGATCGATGATGTCCGCTCCGCGGTTCTTGAAGAACCTGTTGATGTTGTTTATGTCCCTCATGAGGAACTCTTTCGCGTTGAAGTGGTCGGCCGTCATGGCTTGGCCGCAGTCGATCAGTATGGGCTCCCCGTCCCAGACGAGGATGTTGTATTCGCTCAGGTCGCCGTGCACCAGATGCGCGTCGCGGTACCCGTCGATGATGAAAGAGACGACGTCATCGTACATCGCCGTGGGGTCGTTCAGCTGCACGTCCTTCAGCTGCGGTGCCGGACCGCTCTCGTCGCCGATGTACTCCATCAGGAGCACGTTCTTCCTGAAGGCGATGGGCTCCGGTACGGGTATTCCCGCCTCGCAGTACCTGTCGAGGTTGCGGAACTCCTTGTTGGTCCAGGCGTAGATGATCTTCCTGCGGTTGCCGGTGAGGCCCTTGAATCTCGGGTCTCCCTCGATGTACTTCGAGACGCTCTTGAACGTGGACGTGGACGTCCTGAATATCTTGACCGCCACCCCTTCGCCATCGGCGTCGGTGGCGTAGAAGACGTTACCCTCCTTCCCCGTGGACACGGGATAGTGGATGACGTCGATCTTCCCCCTGGTCATGTAGTCGTAGAGGACCATGAGGGTCTGTCTGTCGAAGACCTCCGCGAACGTCTCGCGTTCGTCGCCGGTCTTGTTGGTCTTGAGCGCATCCACGTGTCTCTCGACGTGTGCGAACATCTCGTCGTAGGACACCATGGATGCTGACCTCCCTCAGAATATGTCGAGGTTCTTCGGGATCTTGTTCCTCTTGCTGAGGTTGGATGCCTGGGTCTTCGTGTAACGGAATTTGACATCGCATTTGCTGGGCTCGAAATCCCAGATGGAGATGATCAGCAGGTCGCCCTCTCTGATCCACATCCTCTTCTTGATCTTGCCCGGGATCCTGCCGACGCGGGAGACCCCGTCCTCGCACATGACCCTGATCTTCGATGCTCCGAGAAGCTGGTCGGCAATGCCGAACATCTCGTTCTCCTTGATGTTGGGGAGACGTACACGGGTTACATCCTCCTCCGTGCTCTCCATAGGCTCGTCGTTGCTCATATTATTCTCCTGTTCGCGCATACACGCAAATCGTATATAAAGGATTCAGGCTGTCAGAGGCGGAATTCGGGCGGAAAGTATTTTAAAGGCGTATCGATACGTCCAAAATACGCTCATGTAGTGTAGCGGCCAATCATTCGGCCCTTTCGAGGCCGACACTCGGGTTCGAATCCCGGCATGAGCACTATCACACCATTCTGCGCTTCTTCCTGAACTCGAGGCTCTTCGCGGCGACTTCCTTGTAGTTGCGGTGGTCCACCCTGTATACCTCGGGAAGACCTGTGGGGAACTGTGCCAGCATCTCGTTCATCAGGTTGCGGTCGGCGCACGGCCACTCCCTCAGTCCCTCCGGCGTCCAATGGTCGATCATCTCGAACACCGACTCGATCCCGCCGTTGTAGAACTCGTTGACGAGCACCGCCGCGGCGATGGGACGGTCGCTCATCACGGCGACGTTGCATCCTCTCACCGCATACTCCGAACCGTTGAACGCCAGCGCGAGTCCGGACGAATCGCGGACGATGTCCATGGCGGGGAAGTCGGAGTTCCTGGTGCCGATGAATGCCGTGTCGGATACGGGTATCTCGTTCTTCCTGCAGATCTCCAGCAGGGCGTACGCTTTCTCGTTGCCTGCGACTTTGAGCGCGCTGCGCACCTGTTCCATGATGTCCATCCTGCCGACGGTCTTGACGAACTCCTTGTCGAAGGTGTCGATGAGGTCGTTGTCGGGTACGGTCAGGTACTTGCTGTCGCTTATGGTGTACCTCTCCTCGCTGATCGCCAGCGAGGCGATGTGGGGGATCAGCTCTCTTATGGTGCGCGCATCCGGCTTGGACAGTTCGAAACCGTCGAAGGAGAACATGTTGCAGCTGATGTTGCATCCGGGGAAGTCCAGCTGGTCGGCGATGCCCATCATGGCATGCTCGTATGTCTCCGTGCAGAAGAATGTGGGCAGCTGTCTGGACAGGTATCCGAGGGTGCTCTCCGCACCGGGCATGTACTTCCTCATGGACGTGCACGTCTCGTACGCCGCCTTGTCGTTGACTCCGCTGGCCAGCAGTATGGGCACCAGCCATTTGGCGTACGTACCGCAGTTCCCGTCGTCCCTGCTCAGGGCGTAGCTGATGACGGAATCGTAGCGCTGGAGGGCGTTGTACACCTTGTCCCCGTTCCTGACGAACTTGAAGCACAGGTCGCGGAGCGGGTCGTTGGACGTTATGAATCCCACGTCAGAGCAGATCAGCTGCTTGTCCTCGGTCAGACCGAGCTCCGCCATGTGGTCGTATTCCATTTTCACTCACCGATGGATCTGTCCACCTCTGCCGACAGGTCGAACGCTGTATCGAGCTTCTTCCCGTTGGCGACGAGCTGCTTGTTCTCGATGCGGACCCTTCCGTCCGCGAACGATCTTATGGTCTCGACTATGAGCGGCAGCTCCCTCTTGGCGCCGTCCGCCCTGATCTTCTTGAATAAAGGCTCTTCAACGCCCTCGCTCTTGGCGATGTCCTCGAGGGTGGAGTCCTCTAATTTTTTGTAGAGGTCATCCCAGAGATTGTCGTAGCCTTCCCCGCGGAGGCTGAATCCGCAGTAGGTCAGAGGAGCGCCCCTGTCCCATTCCGGCGTGCACAGGTGGAGCATGGCGCCCTGTCTGTCCGCGCCCTCGCGGATGAGCTGCCAGATGACCTCCTGCCACGTGCCCTTCGGTCCGTCGGGGAGTGCTGGATGCAGGTTGAGCATATCATATTCCATGCAGGTCTCGTCATCCATCCAGAGCATGTATCCGGCCAGGATCCCGAGGTCTATGCCGTAGTCCTTGGTGAGCCTCCTGAGCTCCTTGCCGTACTCGTCGCGCCACTCCTTCTCGTCGGTGTCCCAGAGGTCGGGTCTGAACGTCTTCCAGGATTTGGTGATCAGCGGTATGCCGTATCCCTTCACCATGTCGAAGAACATCTCCCTCTGCTCCCTGCGGGGATTGGGCTCCTCCGTGTTGTCCCAGTTGCAGAATACGAACGAGATCTCCACGTCCAGTCCGTTCTTCTCCTTCTCGTCCATGACGGCCTTGAGGAGGTTCCTGGATCCGGGACCCCTACCTGTCGAGAACCAGCCTAGCTTCAGCATGCTCTACCTCTTGGACGGGGTACGGTCTCGCAGATAATAATAATTAGGCATCGAAGACGACCGTCAGTTCGGGGACCGAGGGATCGATGCTCATCATGTGGTATGTGACTGCCTTGATCTCGGTCTTCGGATGGTGCTTCGCCGGATCGTAAGGTTCTCCGTAGGCGTCGCCGATCACCCTGTCCCCGTCGAACCTGACCTCGAAACGGCCGAGCGCCACGGACTCGGAATCCATGATGAAAAGGATCTCGGAGAGATATGCGAACAGTCTGTCCTCGAGATCGTCCCCGGACACGTCTATGTGATACGATTGCACCTCATCGACCGCGGAGGCGTCCAGCATCTGGTCCGACAGTGCGTATGCGGCGTTGGCGAAGCATTCCTCCAGCGTGTCCCCTCTGCATCTGACCATGATGTCCGCGGTGTGTTCCAGCCTCTCGTATTTCACGTACCTCCATCTGCGGGCGGGGTATTAGTTTTTGGGGACGGCGGCACCACCGTCCAACCTTTTTATAGAGAGAATCGGATTTCCGTCCATGCGCATTACAATCGTAGGCTGCGGATCCATCGGAAGCAAACTCGCGAAGTTCGCTGACGGCATGGAGGAGGTCAAGAGGATCTATCTCCTGGACGTTCAGAAGAAGCTCGCCGAGGATCTCGCCGCAACTCTGAACAAAGGTATCGTCGTCGATTCCGTCGAGGACGAGCTGTACCACTGCGACCTGGTCATCGAGGCCGCTTCGCAGGAGGCCGCGAAGGAGGTCGCGATGATGACCGTCAACCGCGGGGTCGATATCATGATCATGTCCGTCGGAGCCCTTGTGGACGACGAGTACAGGGAGGCGTTCTTCGACAAGGCCAAGCAGACCGCCGCCAAGATCTACATCCCCTCGGGAGCCATCGCCGGTACCGACGTACTCCGTGCGGCGCACATCGACGAGATCGAGTCCGTTGAGCTCATCACGACCAAGGGACCCAAGTCGCTGGCACATGTCAAGTACCTCGAGGATAACAACATCGATGTCAACAAGTACGATTCCCCGACGATCATCTACAACGGTACGGCGAGGGAGGCGGTCAAGGACTTCCCCCAGAACATCAACGTGGCCGCCACCGTCAGTCTCCTCGGAATAGGATTTGACAGGACACACGTCAAGATCGTACTGGATCCCGCTGCGACGGTGAACTCGCACGAGCTGAGGATCAGGGGAGCGTTCGGGGAGACCGTCTGCCACACGGACAACAAGCCCTCGCCGGACAACCCGAAGACATCTTACCTCGCATCGCTCTCCGCTGAGGCGGCGCTCAAGCGTATCATCAGGAAGCAGTACATCGGAATCTGATCTGGATGAAGCAGACGCGCGCCCAGAGGATGGCGCTCAACTTCGACGGCATAGATGCATTGGTGATAGCCAACGCAGGCGAGCCGTTCCTCGATTCGGCATATTGGTACCTTACCGGATGCTCCTCGGGCACCTTCGAGGGGGCCAGAGCAATCGTGACGGAGGACGGGCAGCTGCACACCTTCGTCAGCATACTGGAGGAGGAGTCGGCCAGGTCTGGTTTCGGCACCGTCCACGTGTTCCATGACGACAAGGAGCGCAAGGAGCAGATGAAGGAGGTCCTCGCCGGATGCGGGCGCATAGGCGTCAACTACGGTTCGGTCGCCTACGGATCCGTGGAATGGATGAGGTCGTTCCTGGACAAGGACGTCCAGATAGTCGATGCATCCAAGACGATTGCGGACACCGTCGCCGTCAAAGATGAGGCGGAGATCGCACTGATCGAGAAGGCATGTTCCATCTCCTCGCAGGTGGCGCAGGAGCTTCCCGACATGATAAGCGAAGGCGTCACCGAGCGCGAGGTCGCATCGGAGATGGGCATCCGTATGCTCAGGCTCGGAGGTTCCGGGCTGGCGTTCGACACCATAGCGGCGTTCGGAGCGAATTCATCACAGCCGCACTACATGCCCGGCGATTATAAGCTGAAGAAAGGCGACACCGCGCTGTTCGACTTCGGTTCCAAGTACTCCATGTACTGTTCGGACCTCACGAGGACCATATTCCTCGGCAATCCCGGGGACGTCCTGAAGAGGGCGTACAAGGTGGTGAAGGAGGCTCAGGAAGCGGGTCTGGCACTTATGAAGGACGGAGCATCTGCGGCCGCCGTTGACCTCGCGGCGAGGGAGCTTATCGATTCCACCGAGTTCAAGGGCAAGTTCATACACTCTTTCGGTCACGGCATAGGCATGGACATCCACCAGCCCATATCCGTATCGCCGAAATCGCAGCAGACGCTGCACACCGGTAACGTGGTATCCGCCGAACCCGGGATATACATCCCCGGACTTGGCGGGATCCGCATAGAGGACACCGTCCTGATAACCGATGACGGATACCGTCTTCTGACAAA
>JAEEGH010028742.1_pt1 | contig 10920 bp, 5 predicted proteins | sample 9134181 | NCBI WGS metagenome assembly JAEEGH01 (sample SAMN16246544, study PRJNA631951) | gut metagenome | biome: gut microbiome; feature: rumen; material: DP-attached | host: Bos | place: Iran: Karaj | collected 2018-10
ATTGCCGTAGGCTTCGATGGCGATCGCGGTGTAGTTTCGACGGCCAGTTACGAAGCCCGTCCTTATGGTGTCCATTCGGCACAATCCATCGTTGTAGCCAAAAGGCTCTGCCCTAACCTCATCATAGTGCCTCCTCATTTCGCCAAATACAAGGAAGTGTCGGCCCAAGTGCATGAGGTTTTCCACGAATACACCGACCTGGTGGAGCCACTGTCCCTCGACGAGGCCTTTCTCGACGTCAGCCAGAACAAGTTTGGCATGGAATATGCACAGGACATAGCCGCAGAGATTAAGCAGAAGATTCATCAGCGTACACAACTCACTGCTTCGGCAGGCGTCAGCTACAACAAGTTTCTGGCAAAGATAGCCAGCGACTATCGAAAACCCGACGGTCTGTTCGTGATTCGTCCCGACCGTGCGTTGGAATTCATCGGGAAACTACCCATTGAGCGTTTCTGGGGCGTCGGGCCGAAGACAGCTGAGCGCATGCACCGCATGGGAATCTTCACTGGAGCACAACTTCGGCAGGCATCACTTCAGCACTTAACCGATGTATTTGGCAAAGCTGGACCTGTCTATTACGAATTTGCTCGTGGCATCGACAATCGCGAAGTCATAGTTGAACGCGAACGCAAGTCAGTGGGCTGCGAACAGACATTTCTGCAGGACATTGGCAAGCGATCTGCCCTGCTCATTGAACTATACCACACGGTTCTCGAGCTGGAGACACGCATTGTCCGCTCTCAGTTCGAGGGTCGCACCCTTACGTTAAAGGTTAAGTATTACGACTTCACGCAGATAACACGTAGTATCACCGGCAACACGACCCTCACGACGAAAGACCAGTTGCTGCCACTGGCCAAGAAACTCTTGGCTGAGGTTGAGGTATCGACCGAGCGCCCCGTCCGCCTGCTGGGCTTGTCGGTTTCGCGTTCTTCAGCCTCATCGCCATTGACTGACGATGCCGTTTGGGAGGAAGGATGGCTCGACTTTGCCCCGTGAAAGCTTGGCTCCTGTAACAGTCTGTACATGTCCTCAGTTCACAATCCCACTCGCATAGGCACCCAACCTCATAGCAGCAAATAGTATAAAACGTTCGCATAGAAACAAGATGTTGAACTTTCTTTTTTACTTTTTCAGGTCGTTTTTATTCATTTTATCCTCCAAAATCCGTTGCTCTTTACAACCTGTTTTTGTATATTTGGCTTTGCCTGGGATTTTTTCGTTCGGAAATGAAAGCAAAAAACTCGGGTTTTTGTGTCGTATTTCGCTCATTTATTCGCATCTTTGCGACTAAAGTCGCGAAGATACTCCATCTTGGCATAAAAAAGAAACAAGTTTCTTTTGTTCTACGCTTGATTTTTCGTATCTTTGTAGGCAAATCTGAAATCAAAAGCTACAAACTATCATATGAAAAGATTCATCTCGTTTATTAGTATGGCATGGTTCTTGGCCACGACCATGTGTGCGCAAAGTGCAGAAAACTATTCCGGCACCGTCATCAGCGACGAAGGCGCATGGTGTTGGTTTGCCGACTCTCGGGCTATATATTATAAAGGTGTTGCCTACGTGGGCTATATCGACGTACATGGAAACGTGAAGGCAGCACAGATGACGGTTGGTGCCGACGGAGTCAGCAAGAAAGAAGAGGTACTCGTGCGTAGCTACTTCCAACCCGACGACCACAACAATCCAACCTTCCTCGTGCTTCCCGACGAGCGCATCATGATCTTCTACACCCGCCATACCGACGAGGCCAAGATATGGTATCGCATCTCGCGCAAGCCTTTGGACATCACGCAGTTGGGCGACGAGAAATACCTGACCACGGCCAACAACACTACCTACCCATCGCCTTTCATTCTTAGCGACGATCCTGACCACATTTACCTATGCTGGCGAGGCATCAACTGGCATCCCACTATTGCACGGTTAACCATGCCCGACAGCAACGACAACTGCCGTTTCGACTTCGGACCCAAGCAGATTGTGCAGTCAACGGGTGCAAGGCCATATGCCAAGTACCACAGTAACGGCAAGGACAAGATCTACCTTAGCTACACCACGGGACATCCCGACAACGAACAGCCCAACTGGCTGTACTTCAACGTCATCGACATCAACAAAGGCAATGGTCCTATCCTGCGCGACATCAACGGCAAACAACTGAGCATCATCAACAACGGGACGTTTGCCGTGAACAAGACCACGACTTATGCCAACAACTATCCGTTGACCGTCGTCGACAAGACCGACAACATCCGTAACTGGGTGTGGCAGATATCCCTCGACAAGGACGAAAATCCAGTCATCGCATTTACACACATTGACGACGCAAAGACCACCCACGTCTATTGGTATGGCCGATGGACTGGTTCTGAGTGGCAGCGCACATGGGTGCAGTATGCAGGACATGCCTTCCACCAGAACTGGAATTCCACCGAACGTTGCTATTCGGGTGGCATGGCTATTGACCCTGAGAACACTGGCGACCTCTACCTTTCCATCCCCACCAAGAACGGTGCCTATAACAAGGACGGTGTCTACGAGATTTGGAAGTATAGCATCAGCAGCGACGGAAAAGTGACTGGTTCTGAGCAGGTTACCCGCAATTCCGTTAAGAACAACATGCGCCCGTTCGTCATGCCTGGAGCTGAGGGAGCCAAGCTGCGTCTGCTTTGGATGAACGGCGACTACTATTACTGGATGGTCAACAAGAACTATCCCAGCGGCTATCCCACCGATGTGCGTATGCACTGCCCCTACGACGAGGCTTCAATGACGTTGCCCACCCTGGCTCCCGTCTATCGCGACGTTCCCAATGCTGCCATTACTAACGATAGTCCCGTCAATATCGATCCTCTGGGCGACGGCAAGAGCAGTGCATCGTTCGCCATTTTCCTCAACTGGGCACTTGATGCCGACAACTACGGAGGAACAATGCTTACGATGGGCGACCTTGAATATGGCGTGAACAAGCAGACTTTGAAACCCTATGTGAAGATAGGCGACCAGACATTCAGCAGCCAGAACATGCTCTGCACGTCGGATGCTTGGAAGACAGGCGCAACGGGAACTGACGGCAAGTCGTATATGACGAAGATGGGGCTGTTCAATACAGCCATCAGCTATGATGCATCGACGAAATTGCTCACCGTCTATCGCAACGGACTCATCGACCAGCGTTTTGAAGTTGAAGGTCTGAAACTTGAAAAAATGGTGGTAGGCGGCTTCAAGGGAATGCTCTACACCTACCGCATCTACGACGACAGCGCTGGCATCGCCTTCCTGGAACAAAGTATGGAAGAAGGAGCATTGCAGCCCATCACGGTGCCCACTGATGTCTATACAGACATTGTGTTGCCAACAACGACGGCTAACGGCAAGCAGCTCACTTGGACGTCTGATGACGAAAAAGTCCTTTCTATGAAAGGTATTGCAAAACTGCCCGAAACGGAAACGCAGGTCCGGCTGACCACTTTCATTCCTCACGGCAATTCGCATCGGGCAGAAAAGAGTTGGATTGTGACGGTTCACCCCCGCGACATCGCCAACAACCTGCGCTATCAGCACGATGAAGCCCTCGACCAAACCAAGAACACGGCATCGGGTTTTGCCACCAATAAATATGGTAAAGCACCCGAGGGCCTGCTCAGCGGTCTGCGCTCCTACACCTTTCTGCTTTCGGCCAACGCCAAGCAACTCAGCAACCAGCCGCGACTCTACGACTTCGGCGTGAACTCGGGCAACAGCGTGTTCCTGCGTGCCAACCAGCTTTCGGCAGGCATCAAATACAACAACGGGTCTACCACGATGGTGAACGGCAAGACTGCGCTGAAGACGAATCAAGACTACCAGCTGGCTGTGACCTTCGATGCTGCCACGAAGAAGACGTGTCTTTATGTGAACGGAAAACTCGATGCTGAAGGCACCGCCAACCAGTCGGAGCCTTACCAGCTGACGGAGGCCGGCTCAGACACGCGCAACTACATCGGCCGCACCCAGTGGTGGGACAGCAACGTGAAAGCCGACAACGTGGATTTCGTCGGCACCATCAGCGGTTTCCGCCTCTACGACATCGCCCTCACGCGTGATGAGATTGCCCAGGTTCAATCAGACATCAGCGGTATCGTGGAACTCAGCGACCCGCATCAGAACGCTCTCGCCGACACCCTTTACGACTTACAGGGACGCAAGCTGGAGAGTGTCCACACGCCCGGCATCTACATCGCCAACGGCCAGAAGATGCTGCTTCTCAGACAATAATCAACAACCAACACTATTTAATTCGTGAACTAAAAACCAGACAACAATGAAAAAACTATTGACCCTTGCCCTCATGATGATGCTCAGCACGAGCATGATGGCTCAGAGTGTGCAGCAGCTGCCTGCCCCGAAGTTCGACAAGAAGAGCAATATGTCGCTCGTCGACGTACTGCAAAAACGCGAATCGGTTCGCGAATATGCTGCCGACCCTTTGACCGATCAGGAACTCTCTAACATTCTGTGGGGAGCATGCGGCATCAACCGTCCTGAGTCGAAACGCCTGACGGCTCCCTCGGCGGTGAACGCACAAGACATCATCGTCTACGTTTGTCGCGCTGACGGTGCTTGGCGCTACGATGCCCAGCAGAACACCCTCACCCGTATCACCGAACTCGACTTGCGAAAGGCTGTTGCCGGCCGCCAGCCGTTTGCCGCCAACGCTCCCGTCTGCCTGCTGCTGGTGAGCGATTTGTCGAAGTTGAGAGGCAACCGCGAGTATGGTGCTATGGATGCCGGCTATGTGTCGGAGAACATCTACCTTATCTGCACCGCTATGGGCCTGAAGACCGTTGCCCGCGCGATGATGGAGCGCGACGCCCTAGTGCGCGAACTCGGCCTGAACGACTCGCAGGTTCCGATGCTCAACCACCCGATTGGGAGGTAGCTCGGACAAAGTCGGGCAAGTCGGAATAATCAGAAAATTCAGAGTATTCAGAATATTCAGAAAATTCAGAATAATCTGAATACTCTGAAGGACTCCGGCAATTCAGAGAACAACAACAAAAGCCACCAATATGAAACAAACTAAAATCGTATGCTCCATCAGCGACTTCCGCTGCGACGTGGAGTTTCTGCGCAAGCTGTTCTTCGAAGGCATGAATGTGGTGCGAATGAACACCGCCCATGCAACGAAGGAAGGAATGACGCAAGTCATCAAAAACGTGCGTGCCGTTTCGCCGCACATCGGAATCCTCATCGACACGAAAGGCCCTGAGGTTCGCTCTACCACCGTCAAGGAACCCATCAGCTACAAGACGGGCGACGTGGTGAAAATCTTCGGGCGACCGGAGATGGAGTCCACTCACGACATCGTGAATGTGTCGTACAAAGACTTCTGCCGCGATGTGCATGAGGGCGATCATATCCTCTTCGACGATGGTGCTCTCGACATGCTGGTGATGGAGAACACCGGTCCGATGATTGTGGCACAAGTGCTGAACGACGGTGTGCTGGGCTCACGCAAGAGCGTCAACGTGCCGGGCGTACACATCGACCTGCCCGCCATCACCGAGCGCGACCGCAGCAACATTCTCTTCGCCATCGAGCAAGACATCGACTTCATTGCCCATTCCTTCGTGCGCTCAGCAGCCGACGTGAAGGCCGTTCAGGACATTCTTGACGAGCACAACAGCGACATCAAGATCATTTCGAAGATTGAGAACCAGGAAGGTGTCGACAACATCGATGAGATCATCGAGGCCAGCTATGGAATCATGGTTGCACGCGGCGACCTCGGCATCGAGATTCCGCTGGAACGCATCCCAGGCATCCAGCGTGAGATTATCCGTAAGTGTGTGCATGCCCGCAAGCCCGTCATCGTGGCCACGCAGATGCTACACTCGATGATTACTCAGCCGCGTCCCACGCGTGCTGAGGTCACCGACATCGCCAACGCCATCTATATGCGTACCGATGCCCTGATGCTCTCCGGAGAAACGGCAACGGGTAAGTATCCGATAGAAGCGGTGAAGACGATGTCGACGATTGCCGAGCAAGCAGAGCGCGACCGCCAGCGCCTGAGCGGCTTCGACATCCCGTTGTCTCCCAACTGCTCGCAGAAGGAATATCTGGCATATGCGGCCATCGACTCCACCCGCCGACTGGGTGTGGCAGGCATCATTGCCGACTCGATGACTGGCGAGGTTGTGCGCTATCTCGCATCATTCCGCGGGCCGAAGCCCATCCTTGCCATCTGCTATCGCGACAAGACACAGCGACTGCTCAACCTCAGCTACGGCGTGATTCCCGTCTTCCAGCAGGATGCCAATTCACCCGAGTTCACCTTCCTGGCTGCCTTGCGCATGCTGAAGCAGAAAGGCTATGTCACGATGGACGACAAGATTGCCTACCTCAGCGGTAACCTCGGCTTGGCAGCAGGCACGACGTTCCTCGAGATCAACCCCGTCAGGCGCGTCTTCGAGAACATCGACTTCTTCCACCTGCCGCAGTATTCCGGTCATCGCATCGAGTAGCAACCAATAACAATGCCCCGCAAAATCTTGCGAGGCATTGCTTTTTTGTGGCGAACATCGGTTGCCGGTTTCTTTTCGGAGCAACAACCGGTCGTACATCAGAACGAGTAGTTGAAGCCAATCGACAAGTACTCCTTGAACATCCAGTAGCCGTGATGGTCGTCGCGCTGGCGGTTGTCGTCGAAGCGCGGGTGGATGAAGAGTTTCGAGGAGATGTACTTGTTGAACTGAAAGGAGAACGTGTTTTCCCATTCATACTCCACACGCTTGTAGCTGGTGAAGCCATACATGCGCGACTTCCACGAGATGTTCTCGGCCATCTTCCACGTGAAATCGATGATGAACTGCGAACCGAGGTCGGTGAGTGAATGGTGGTCGGCCTCGACTCCATGCCTAGAGGGGAACCACTGGGCTTTCTCGCCGTTCATGAAGATGGTACGGTCCACGTAGCGATAGTTCACAGCCAGCGGCGAGATGTTTACCGTTCCCGTGAGTTTCTTGTTGAACCACTCCATCTTGTAGTCCATACCAATACCCACGTTGAGGTTGAAAGGCGACATGAAGTCGGAATAGGTGCGGAGGTCGTTGGGCTTCAGACCACGTGTGAACTGCGTGTAGGCAAGCAGCTGAATCGTGTAGTACCAATGCTTCGAAGCCTGCAGTCCCAACTTCGAGGTCAGACGGATGAGGTCTTCGTTGGCCTTGAACTTGTTGACCGTATCTGAGCGCGACGTCTGGAAGCCGAGCTTCATCTCCAGCTTGTTATCCCACTTCAGCTTCGACTTGTTGTTGTAGTTGGCTTCTAGCGTGAGGCTCGAGAGCATCGAGTAGTTGCTCTCACCACCTTTATACCAGTTGCCCGACACGTAGTTCTGCAGGAACTGCAGGAAGCCGTCGCCCTTGAAAGTCCAGAAGTTGGGCTTCGTCACCTCTACATCCACGTTGGGAGTCTCGGGTTCTACGGGAGCCGGAACATCGACAACGGTGGGCAGCGGTGCGGGAGTAGGCTTGTCGGCAATCTCGTCGGCAGGTGCCGCATAGTCGTCGCGCAGCTCCGACTCGGTAGCTTGCACGAGGTCGGGACGGTTCAGATAAACCTCGAGCAGCGCCTTGCTGGCTTCTGAGGGGTCGCCGTCGAGCGAGAGCGCATCGTGGGCAACGCTGCTATAGAACGTCAGGGGCAGGAACAACTGCGGCGACTGAGTGCTGAGCGAGCTCGTGCTGTTTTGTGCCTGCAGGCCTGTGAGCGCCATCATAAGCGCTGAGATGAGTAGAAATGTCTTTTTCATATCCTATATCTTTACTATTTCTGCGGCAAAGATAGTAAAAAACGAGCGAACGACCATCGATGCTCGCACTTTTTTCTTTGAAAAAACACAGAAATCAGAATTATTTTGTGGAATTTGGCATTTTTTTTGCCAGTTTCAGGAAAAAGCAGTAAATTTGCACGTTTGAAACGACACATTATTAAATTAAAAGCGACAAAAACAAAGTAAATTAAATCAATAAGCGATAAAAACAAAGTAAAAACAGATATGGATAAGAACACAACCACAGGATTCATCCTGATTGCCATCGTGCTGATTGCCTTCAGCTACTTCAACCGCCCGTCGGCGGAAGAACAGCGTGCTGCCTTCGTGCAGGACTCCATCGCACAGGTGGCTCGTATGAACGCAGAAAAGAAACAAAAGGCCGAGGCCGCCGCGAAGGAAGCCCTCGCCAAGCAGAAAGCCGAAGAGGACACCACAGCCCTCTTCCACAACGCCCTGAAGGGTTCGGCACAGGACATCGTGCTGAAGAACGACAAGGTGGAGCTGACGCTCTCCTCGAAGGGTGCTACGGTGGTGAAGGCCGTCGTGAAGGGTTTCAAGGACCGCAAGGGCAACCCCGACGTGACGCTCTTCAACGGTAAGGAGCAACAGCTCAACTACATGCTTTCCGCCAAGGAGAGCAACATCGCCACGCAGGACCTCTTCTTCGAGCCTGCCAACGTCACCGATTCCACCGTCACCTTCACCGCAGCAGCCGGAGAAGGCAAGTACATCGTGATGGACTACCAGCTCGGCCGCGACTACATGCTCCACATGAAGATGCACGCCGAAGGCATGAGCGGACTGTTTGCGCCCACCACACAGTCGATGGATGTCAACTGGCAGGAGCTCTGCCCGCAGCAGGAGCGCGGTTTCATGTTTGAGAACCGCTACTGCACGCTCACCTACAAAGAAAAGGACAGCTCCACTGACCACCTCAACGAGACTTCCGAGAAGCGCGACGTCACCATCGAGGAAGCCCTCGACTGGGTGGCCTTCAAAGATCAGTTCTTCTCGTCCATCATGATTGCGAAGAACGACTTCCAGGCAAATTCCCTGATGACGAGCATTCCGCAGGAGAAGGGCTCGGGCTACCTGAAGCAGTTCGAGGCCAAGATGAAGACCTTCTTCGACCCCAGCGGCCGCACTCCTTCGGAGTTTGAGTTCTACTACGGTCCCAACGACTTCCGCAAGCTGCAGGCCGTAGAGACCGAGAGCACGTTCGGCAAGGACCTCGAGATGAAGAAACTCGTCTATCTGGGCTGGCCCATCGTGCGCTGGATCAACCGTTTCTTCACCATCTACGTCTTCGACTGGCTGACGGGCTTCGGCCTGAACATGGGTATCGTGCTGATTCTCATCACGTTGCTGCTGAAGGCCATCACCTATCCGCTGGTGAAGAAGAGCTATATGTCGTCGGCAAAGATGCGCGTGCTGAAGCCGAAACTCGAAGAGGCCACCAAGCAGTTCAACAACCCCGACGACCAGATGCAGAAGCAGCAGGCCATGATGCAGGAGTATGCCAAATACGGCGTGAGCCCGATGGCCGGCTGTCTGCCCATGCTCATCCAGATGCCTATCTGGATTGCGATGTTCAACTTCGTGCCGAACGCTATCCAGCTGCGTGGTGAGAAGTTCCTCTGGATTGACGACCTCTCCACCTACGACCCCATCATCGAGTGGCAAAAGAACATCTGGGGCATCGGCGACCACCTGTCGCTGACGTGCATCCTGTTCTGCGTGGCCAACATCCTCTACTCCTTCATGACCATGCGTCAGCAGAAGGACCAGATGGTAGGTCAGCAGGCCGAGCAGATGAAGATGATGCAGTGGATGATGTACCTCATGCCGCTGATGTTCTTCTTCATGTTCAACGACTACAGCTCAGGTCTGAACTTCTACTACTTCGTGTCGCTCTTCTTCTCGGCAGCCATCATGTTCCTGCTCCGCAAGACCACAAACGACGAGAAGTTGCTGGCAAAGCTCGAGGCCCGCTACGAGGAGAACAAGCGCAACCCGCAGAAGAAGCTCGGCGGCCTTGCCGGTCGTCTGCAGGCCATGCAGGAAGAGCAACAGCGTCTGCAGCAGCAGCGCGAGGAGCTCGAGCGCAAGCGCAAAGGGCTTGGAAAGTAATGAATAATTGATAGTTGATAATTGATAATTATGATTACCATTGCCTTGTGCAACCAATCATATCTTTATTTTATTATCCTATCATCACTCACCATCGAACCCCATCAAACCCTATAATTTCCAAAAACAACAATGAAAATAGGTTTCGACAACGACAAATACATCAAGCTGCAATCGGAGCATATTCGTGAGCGAATAGCCCAGTTTGATGGAAAGCTATACATGGAGCTCGGCGGAAAGCTCTTCGACGACAACCACGCCTCGCGCGTACTCCCCGGCTTCAAGCCCGACTCGAAGCTCCGCATGCTCGGACAGCTGCGCGAGAGCATAGAGATCATCATCGTGGTGAACGCGGAAGACATGGAGAAGAACAAGGTGCGCGCCGACCTCGGCATCACCTACGACGAGGATGTGCTCCGTCTGCGCGACGAGTTCATGCGCCGCGACTTCATGGTGGGCTCGGTCGTCATCACCCACTACAACGGCCAGCATGCTGCCGATCAGTTCCGCCACCGCCTGGAGCGAATGGGCATCAAGAGCTACATCCACTACCCCATCGACGGCTACCCCCACAATGTGGAACTCATCGCCAGCGACGAGGGGTTCGGCAAGAACGACTATGTGGAGACCACGCGTCCGCTCGTCATCGTGACGGCTCCCGGACCTGGTAGCGGCAAGATGGCAACCTGTTTGTCGCAGCTCTACAACGAGAACAAGCGCGGCATCCGTGCCGGCTATGCGAAGTTCGAGACCTTCCCCGTCTGGAACCTGCCGCTGAAGCATCCCGTGAACATCGCCTACGAGGCTGCTACCGCCGACCTCAACGACGTGAATATGATCGACCCCTTCCACCTCGAGGCCTACGGCAAGACCGCCATCAACTACAACCGCGATGTAGAAATCTTCCCCGTGCTGAATGCCCTCTTCGAAGGCATCTACGGCGAGAACCCCTACAAGTC
>JAEEGH010028752.1_pt1 | contig 10917 bp, 10 predicted proteins | sample 9134181 | NCBI WGS metagenome assembly JAEEGH01 (sample SAMN16246544, study PRJNA631951) | gut metagenome | biome: gut microbiome; feature: rumen; material: DP-attached | host: Bos | place: Iran: Karaj | collected 2018-10
AAAAGGGCTCCGTCTGTCACTCATAGTGAAGATGCGCAGACTATAGACGCGGCTTTTCGAAGAATCTATCACTTGAATTAAAAAATTTGTGAGAATCTTGGCCGTGCGCCCTTTCTGCGCCAATGAACGCCAAAAGAATCTTCCTCCTTTGCTGGAGCGTATTCTTTCAGCAACCCTTGGCTTGAAGGGTAAAGACTGTTTTCCTTTTTGCACCGCTTTTCGCCATTTGGCGGAAGTAGTCCTTCCGTCAAAAGTCAAAAACCGATAGCAAAGTTAAAACAGCCCGCAGGGCGCAATCCCATTCATACCATGAAATACTACTTCTTCAAGACCGTCAGGGATGGTTCCCGAAACCGTCTTAATCCACTTCCTTTCCAGACCGCCGCCGACGGAACAGCCATCATCCAGAAGCTCAACACCCAGGTGGCAGCCGGAGGGATGAAGCTCCGGGAGGCCTATCCCATCGGGACGGTGTTCTGCTCTTCGATGTGCGAGCTGAGCGCCCGTGCAGGAACCCCTTACTACTGTGCCGGGGATATCTATCCCATCCTCGAAGGGAACTCCAACTATGACTTCAACCTACCGACCCCTACCCGGGAGATGCTGGACGCCTATGCGGACTACAAGCAGGTGGCAAAACAGGAAGCCGCACAGACCCTCTTCGCCGGAAACGCCGCCCAGGCTGCTCCGAAAAAGCTCTCCCTGCTGGATAAGATCCGCTCCGACAAGCGCTATGAGCTGCCCCAGATTGACAAGGACGGATTCTTCGTCCGGGAGTCCGACTGGTATCTTCTCATCCGTAATATCGTAACCAAGACGGCAACCATGCTGACAGGCCCTTCCGGGTCGGGCAAGACGGAGCTTGTTTCCCTGGCCGCGAAAAAACTCGGCATGGAAGTGAATATCTACAACATGGGGACGATGATCGACCCGATTTCGGGCCTTCTTGGAGTACATCGCCTGGTCCATGGCGGATCGGTGTTCGACTACGCCAAGTTCACGGAGGATATCCAAAAACCAGGTGTGATTCTGCTGGATGAACTCTCGAGAGCGCCGCTGAGTGCGAACAATATCCTGCTTCCTTGCCTGGACTCCCGCCGGGAGCTCCCGGTGGATATAGCCGTAGGAAACGGGATGCGTAACATCAAGGTCCATCCCGATTGCGTCTTCATCGCAACGGCCAATATCGGAGCCGAGTATACGGGAACCTCACAGATGGACAGGGCCCTGGTGGACCGCTTCTTCATGCAGGAGATCGAGTACATGGACGCCGACAACGAGGCGAAGGTCCTCTCGATGCGCTGCGGGATAGACGCCTCCGAGGCGAAGATCATCGTGGAGACGGCAAGGACGGTCCGCAGCCTCTTTGCCAAGGGAGAAGTGTCCAGCACCCTCTCGACGCGCGAGACCCTCGGGGCTGGTCGGATGGTCGCCGATGGCTGGAGCGTTCTGGAGGCCATGGAGCGGAACTTCCTCCCGTTCTTCGAAGGGACGAAGACGGAAGGGGAGAGAGGGGTCGTCTACAAGACTTTTTTGAGACACTAGAATTGATAAAGAGATTGAGCAATGAATACCATAACCAGAAACAAGATTGCATCCCTCCGGGAAGACTTCCTGGACAGGGACCAGGACGCGTTTGTCAAGATCCGCCGCAGCGGACGCCTCGGATGGGAGACCCTGATCCCCGCCGGCGGGAACTACTCTGATATCCTGCGTGACTGCCGCGGGGAGGCCGATATCGTGAAGGAAGCATACGGCATGGCCCGGGATTATATCGTGGCGATGGACACCCCCTATCGGGTGACCCTCCGCCTGTCCCAGGAGAGGAACTGTACGGACTCGAAGGTAGTGTACCTCTCTACCCGTGTCTTCGATGACGACGTGCTCAGCGAAGGCCAGAAGATCGACACCTTCCTCGGACTGGCTATCCACGAAGGCTGCCACCTCAAATGGACGGACTTCACTCAGATGCCTTCGGCCCGGAACCAGATCATCGCCAACCTGATCAATATCCTCGAGGATGAGCGCATCGAGCGGCTTCTTGGCGAGCAGATGCCCGGCTATGCCAACTACCTGAAGGCGACGAAGTACTATATGTTCGACCTCTATCTCCAGCGTAAGAAGAAGGAGGGCGTCACCGCCTCCCTGGAGGCTCCTGTCCGTCTTTTCAACGCGATCCTTGCCCTGGTGAGGTATCCCAAGTCCCTCTGCGAGAAGGACCTCGAAGAGTTCGTCGATTACCTTTGGAAGGTCCGGGAGATCATCCTCGATTATCCGAAGACCTCGGAAGAGGTGACAACCGCAGCGGATGCCATCTATGAGGTCATCAAGGAGTTCTTTGAACAGCAGATGGCTCCTGAGGAAGAAGAGGGTGAGGACCAGGAGAAGGACAATGAGAAGCGGGAAGGCCAAAAGGAGAATGAGGGCCAGGCCGGTCAGCCGAAAGAGGCTGACGGGGACGGCGAGAAGACCGAAGGCGGCGACGCGCTGTCCCGCATGACGGCGAAGGAGCGCGCGGAGCTTGACAGGAAGGTCTCCGAGGTCCTCCGGGAGCTGGAGCAGGAGCTGGGTGAGATGGCGGAGATTGCCCCCTCGCCGGAGCGTTCGTCGGAGCCTATGGAGGAAGACGAGATGGCCGAATGTGTGAAGAGGGACAGTGCCCAGCTGGCAGGTATCTGCGAGAACATGGTGGATATCGGAGAGGGCGGTCAGGCCGTCCTTTACCGGGCGACCGAGAGCCGTGAGAGCTATGATGATTCGCTCAGAAGGGTTCGGAAGTATATCCCCGCTATTGCAAAGACGCTCCATGGCCACTGCTCCGAGTATCAGGTGACCTACCATGGTATGCGGAGCGGCATCCTTGACACGGGGAAGCTTGCGGAGGCCTACCAGGGCGTCCAGACGGTCTACCAGCGGGAAGGACGTGTCCGCTCCGACCGGATGGCGGTCTGTGTCCTCATCGACGAGTCCGGTTCGATGTATGGAGAAAAGATACGGGCGGCCAGGGACCTCGCGGTGCTCCTGAATGAATCCGTCTCGACCATCCCCGTGATTGACCTGTATGTCTACGGGCACACCTACGGGGACAGGTGCCGGGATTCGTACTGCGAAGGGATCAAGATCGCCGAGCTGCAGGTCTACAGAGAGAAGGGCTATGCCCCTAAGAAGGCTCTCGGAGGTGTGGACGCACGGTCGGGGAACCTCGACTCCGTGGCGATCCGGGAGGCCGCCGGCCGGATGCGGAAGTTCTCATCCTGCCAGAAGAACCTGATGTTTGTCATCACGGACGGAGCCCCCAATGAGCGCTACGAACAGCTCCGTGATACCGTGAAGGAGCTGGAGCGGAAAGGGATGGATATCGTTGCCGTCTGCATCGAGCCGAGCTATGACCCGTCCCTGCTGTATACGCACCATGTGATGCTGGCGGACATGAGCCGCCTTGCCATCGACCTCGGGAAGATGATCAAGAAAGCGATCCTGAAAAACGCCGTGAAGCAGGCTGTGTAAGTAATAATACCCAAAGAATGGAAACTCTAGGAAAACCTGAAACCATCTATATCCTGACGGCATCAGACCTCGAGGAAGCCTTCAGGAGAATCGCCGCTCAGGTTGAGGCGGAAAGAGAAAGGGAGCTGAAAGGGGAGAAGATCTCCAGGAAGGCTGCCGCTAGGCGGCTGGGGAAAGACACGAGTACCCTCTGGCGATGGGATAAGAGCGGATACCTGAAAGCATATCACCAGGGGGCCTCGGTTTTTTACTGGGAGGCCGATGTGAGGAAGATTGAAAACGGAGAGCTATGAACGTGGATGAATTCAAATCAGAGGTATCCAACTGGATACGCTCCAGGACGACGGACGGGAATCTTGCCATGAGCCAGATATTCCGCTTCAATGACCTATTCGACCTCTTGCACGAGGGCGTTACCCACTTCTGGTTCCGTAAGTCCGACGGATCTCTCAGGAGCGCCTATGGAACGCTCAATATGACCCTCATCGAGCGTCACAACGGTGTTCCGGAAGGGGAGGAAAGGAGTGGCCGGCCGTTCTCTGGCGCAGTGTCATACTTCGATCTGGAGAAGGATGCGTGGCGGTCCTTCAAGGCGGATGCTGTGCAGGAGGTGGACTTCTCTTATGGGAGCGCGGAGGCCTAAAGCAGCTCCCTTGCTATCCACGCGCAGGCCTCGGCATCGGCCAGCGCATGATGGTGGCGCGTGAGGTCGTATCCGCAGGCGGAGGCGACCGTCTGGAGCTGATGGTTGGGAAGGGCTCTCCCGAAGTGAAGTCGGGAGGCGGCCAGTGTATCATGAAAAATATAGTCGGGATAGTCCATCCTGTAAACCCGAAAGACCGCTTTCAGACAGCCCTCGTCAAAGACACTGTTATGGGCCACCATCGGGTATCCTTCCAGCAGGGGTTCAATCTTCGCCCAGACCTTCGGGAAGACGGGGGCGTCCTCCGTGTCCTCGGGCCCCAGTCCGTGCACCTGCTGGCAGAACCACTGGTAGTATTCAGGCTCCGGGTGTATGAGGCTGTAGAACCGGTCGGCTATGACTCCTCCGCGTACAACCACCACCCCCACGCTGCACACGCTGGAGGGGCATTCGTTTGCCGTTTCAAAGTCGATAGCCGCAAAATCGGTCATGACCCTCTAACCCCTGATGTACCTGTCGATCGCGGCTGCGGCGCGGCGGCCGGCACCCATCGCCAGGATTACGGTGGCGGCACCGCTGACGGCATCGCCTCCGGCAAAGACGCCCTTGCGGGTGGTGGCACCGTCTGGATCGGCTGTGATTCCGCCCCTGCGGCCGGTTTCAAGTCCGGCCGTGGTCTTTGCGATGAGGGGATTGGGCGATGTTCCCAGGGCCATTATCACGGTCTCGGTGGGAATCTCGAATTCGCTGCCCGGAACGGGGACGGGGGAGCGGCGGCCGCTCTCGTCGGGCTCGCCCAGTTCCATCCTTATGCAGCGCAGGGCACGGACCCAGCCCTTTTCGTCGCCGAGGATCTCCACCGGATTGGTAAGCATGTCAAACACAATGCCTTCCTCCACGGCATGATGCACCTCCTCGCGGCGCGCAGGCAGCTCCGCCTCGGTCCTGCGGTATACTATATGGACCTCGGCGCCCAGCCTGAGGGCAGTCCTGGCGGCGTCCATGGCCACGTTTCCGCCGCCTACCACGCAAACCTTCCTTCCGGCATGGATGGGGGTGAGGTAATCGGGCCGGAAAGCCTTCATCAGGTTGTTCCTGGTGAGGAATTCGTTGGCCGAGAACACCCCGTTGAGGTTCTCTCCGGGAATGCCCATGAACTTGGGCAGTCCTGCTCCGGTTCCCACGAACACGGCCTCAAAGCCCTCCTCGTCCATGAGGGAATCGATGCTGACGGTCCTTCCCACGATCACGTTGGTCTCGAACCTGACACCCAGGTCCGCCACGGCGCCTATCTCGTGCCTGAGCACACTGTCTTTGGGAAGACGGAATTCGGGGATTCCGTATTCCAGCACGCCGCCGGCCTTGTGAAGGGCCTCGAAAATGGTGACATCATAGCCCCATTTTGCAAGGTCGGCCGCACAGGCAAGGCCTGCGGGACCGCTGCCTATAACAGCCACCTTATGGCCGTTGGCGGGGGCTTTCTCTACAGTCTGGGCCTCCTCGGGATGGGAGTGCATATAATCGGCCACGAAGCGCTCCAACTTGCCTATGGCCACCGGCTCGCCCTTTACGCCAAGGATGCACTGCCCCTCGCACTGGGTTTCCTGCGGGCACACGCGGCCGCAGACAGCCGGCAGCAGGGAATCCTGCGCTATCACGCCTGCGGCAGCTGCGATGTCGCCTTCTGCCACACGGGCTATGAATTCCGGAATCTGTATGCTGACAGGGCAGCCGCCCACGCAGCGGGGATTCTTGCAATGCAGGCAGCGGCTTGCCTCAAGCATAGCCTCCTGCTTGTCATATCCATACGATACTTCTTCAAAATTGTGCGCGCGGACCTTGGGATCCTGCTCGCGCACTGCAACTCTGGGAATCTTATTTGCCATAACTTTCCATTGCTGCCGCCTCCTCCGGCTTATACTGACGCGAACGGCGCATTGCTTCGTCCCAATCTACAAGGGCTCCGTCAAATTCAGGCCCGTCCACGCAAGAGAAATATGTCTTTCCGCCCACGCTCACGCGGCAGGCGCCGCACATACCGGTGCCGTCTACCATCAGCGTGTTCATACTCACCTGAATGGGGATATTCAGTTTCATACAGGTAAGGGTGGCGAATTTCATCATAATCATAGGGCCTATGGCCACACAGTTGGTGTAAGTCTTGCCTTTTGCGTAGAGATCTTCCAGGCAGGCCGTGCCGACCCCTTTGAAACCCTCGCTGCCGTCGTCGGTGCAGAGGTACAGGTTGTCGCAGGCTGCAGAAAGTTTATCTGTATAAATCAGCAAATCCTTGGTTCTTGCGCCTATTATCACATCCACCGGCACACCGTGCTCGTGCAGCCAGCGGGCCTGGGGATACACCGGTGCGGTGCCCAGACCGCCTGCGATGAACACATAGCGGCGCTGCTTGAGCTCTTCGGGGCTGGCGTTCACAAATTCGGACGGATTGCCCAAAGGACCCACCACATCGGCAAAAGAGTCGCCAACCTCGTACTGCTCCACCATCTTGTGGCTGGAACGGCCTATAAGCTGGATGACCACCGTAACGGTGCCTTTGGCCTGGTCGGAGTCGCTGACGGTGAGCGGGATGCGCTCCCCTTTCTCATCGTCGCGGATAATAAGGAACTGGCCCGGCAGGGCTGCCGCGGCCAGTCTCGGTGCCTCGATCTCCATCAGAAAAATCTGAGGAGCGAGCATACGTTTTTCCAGAATCTTGTACATTATACCGCAGTAATATTGTCTTTGCGGCAAATGTAACAATTTATTTGCTTTTTTGAACCGTTTCTATCTCAGTTGCGGTGTAGCCAAGCTTCTGAATTGCCTCTGCAAGCTTTTCGCGCGATGTTTTGCGGGTATCAAATTTAAAGTAGATGGTCTTGGCATCCAGGTTTGCCTTGTAGTCTTTGACCCCTTTTTCGAAAGGGAGATTGGCATCGCACTTCTTTTCGCAATTCTTGCAATGCATATTTGTAACAAAGGTCACCTCGTCTATAGTAGACGTTTTTGCACCCTTTTTCTGTGCAAAGGCATTTACCGACAACACCATCAGCAAAGCCATCATCAAAATTGTAATTCTAGTTTTCATATCGTCAGTTATTAATTATTTCCAAAGTGTATATCTCAAACCTAAATAAAACTTGCGTCCCATAAGCGGACCCCAGACCACAGATGCGTCAAAATCTGCGCCAAAAGGATCTTCGGCGCCTAGAATCGCGTCGTGCTGGCGGAAGCCGGTGATATTCTCTGCCCCGGCATAAATGTCCAGCCCCTTGAACTTGCGGGTAACCTGGGCATACAGCATAGGATATACCGGAGAATATTCCATTCCCCATATATCCGCAGCATAATTCGGGAGCCGCATAGGGCCGTTCAGCTGGGCGGTGAAGTCGAAAATCCACTTGCTCAGGTTGGTCTTGTACTGCAGGTTCAGCACCCCTTTGTATCGGCTGGTCATAGGCCGCTGTATGGTCTCGGTCACGTCGCTGCCGGCTCTCTTGACCACCACCTGCGGGTCGGTGTAGCGGAAGGTGAGCAGAGCGTTGAAATGCTCGTTGAAATCGAGCGACAGGTCGGCCTGCAGGGTGTTGGTGGCAGACTGCGTCAGATAAACTGCAGTAGTGTTGGGCTTATATTCTGTATCGGCATAAACCTGATGCGCAAACTGCGTGTGGAAGGCCTCAAAACTAAGGAAGCTGGCATCTTCCTCACCTATAGGCAGGTACCAGGTGATATTGGCCCCGGCCGTAACGGCGTCTTCCATATCCAGGTTCAGGCCCCGTTCTTCTGCATAACCGCCCTTGCCGTCAGGCGCCGGAGAATACATAAACTCCCTGTTGGAAGAGAACAGACCGTAGTTGTCGGCAAACACGCTGGGAGCGTGGAATGCACGGCCCACGCTGCCACGCAGCACCAGGTCGTGGATTGGAGCATATTTCACGGTGAGACGGGGCGCCGGAAGCCACTTTTTGTAGTAGGTATCGTAGTCAACGCGCATACCTGCCACAGCAGTGAAGATCTCCCCTACCTTATAAGTGTATTCTGCCATCGCACCCGCTTGAATCTCGCTCCTTACCGGAATCGGGAACGGAATGTAGCTGCCGCCGCCGTAATCCCAGCGGGTATACTCCTCGTCGGTTCTGTCCCACTGTGAGGTCAGCGCCACTTCAAGTGTGTGGGACTCATTGAAGTCGTTGTGGTAAATAAGGTTTGCGAACAGGTTATCCTGAATGCCGTCGTAGGGGTTGCAGCCGAATGTGGCCTGTGTGGTGTAATGATTATAGGTGGTCACAAAGGCGATGCTGCTGCTCTGGTCGTCGGCCAGCGGCAAACCAATCTTCATATAGCCGTTGTACAGACGATTCTTGATCAGAGACCCCCAAGCCGCAGGAGTCATTTCGCCGGCCATCTTTCGGTTGAAGCCCATCTGCCCGCCTTCGCGGTCATCGTCCACCACCTTGAAGCCGAAGCGCACCTGAAGGCCGCTGGGGGCATAGTACAACCAGCGGTTGGCCACGTTTATCTGACGGGTCGTGGGGTCGTCGCGGAAGCCGTCCCCGTTGTGGTCCATCATAGAATTTGCATAGGAGAAATATGTGAGCAGCACGGTGCTCCAACAGTCATTCAGCTGCAAGGCTGACACCACATTTGCATCGAACATCTTGTCGCTGCTGCCGTAAACGTTCACGAACAGCGGAGTCTCGTCCAGCGGCTTGCGGTGCTCCATATTTATGATGCCGGTGATGCCGCCGGCGTCATTTGCCACGCTGCCGGGGCCCTTTGCTATCAGGATGCTCTCCAGCCACTGGCCGGGAATGTAATTCAGGCCGAAAGTAGAGGCCAGGCCCTTCATTACCGGCATCTTCTCGTCCTGCATCTGGGTATAGACGCCGGAGAGGCCCAGGAGTTTGATTTGGCGGGCGCCGGTCACTGCATCGGAATAGCCCACGCTGACGCTGGCGGTGTTTTCGAAACTCTCTGCCAGATTGCAGCAGGCCATCTTGCACAGGCCGGCCGCGGTTATGGCCTCGGTCTTTATTTGCGAAAGACGCTGCAGGCCGGCCTGGCGGGCAGTTGCCACCGCCTCCTGCAACTCGTTGCTGCCGGTAAGGCAGAACTCTGCCGAAGGGGTGCCGGCTGCAACTCTCACTGTATCCTGGGAATAGCCGACATAGGTTGCCACAAAAGTGGCGTCGTGGTCAAGGTCAAGGAAAAAGCATCCGTGCTCGTCGCAGTCCAGCAAAGTCTTGTGCTCCAGATAATAAACCTGTGCAAAAGGCAGCACGTCGCGGTTTCCCTTGGTATCCTGATAATAAACTGTGCCGATAAACGACTGGGCATATACACCAGCCGAGAGGCACAACAATGATAATAAGAAAAATAATCGGGTTTTTGTCATAATATTCTGTCATTAAGGGTGATACACTATGCGCACGGACGGCGCGCAGTGCATCAGGCCCTCGCGACAGAATACAGTACGAGCATAGTCCTGCCCGACGGCCTGGGCGCAGCGGCACTTACTGCCTGCACGCGGCTAAACGCAACGGCGGGAGCCTGAAATACCGGCTGCTCTACGCTGTGACTGGCCGTGAAGAGGCCTTGCTGCATATCATCGCCATCGGTTATCTGCTCCGAGAACAGGGCGTGCACAGAATTGTGGCAGCAGTCGCTTTCTGCAATCTGCAGCCCCTCCGGCTCTTCTGAAAGGGGATGATGACTGTGGTGATGGTGATGGCCGCAGTGCTCTTCATCGGCACAATGGTGATGATGGACCTGCTCGCAAGTGTCGTCTGCAAGCACGCTGAGCAGCTCCACCGTGTGGTCGTCGGTGCATTCGTGGATCTTGAATCCCGCGAATGCCGCCAGATAGACCGCCAGCAGCAGAGCTACAGAGATATTGCTTGCAAACTTTTTCACTTGAAAATTATTTTATCTCGGTGATGTAAGGCATACGGGCGTAGAGCTGAGGGCCCTCTGCGGTGCGCAGGAAACCGTATGCATTCTCAAACTGAGCCTCGATCTCTTCCCAGCGGGTAGCGGGCTTGCTGCCTTTAATAAAGGCCTTTACGGAGCCCTTGCCGCCAAACATCTCCATAAAGCGCTCCATAGTGGTCTTGGGAGTGGGGCACTCTACCAGCTTGTAGTCGGAAAGACCTGCTGCCTGGGCGGCATAGGCAATGGCGTCCACCAGACCGCCTTTCTCGTCGGCCAGGCCAATGCCAAAGGCATCGCAACCGCACCAAACGCGACCCTGGGCTATATCGTCCACAGCCTCTTTGCTCATCTTGCGGCCACCGGAAACGATAGAGAGGAACTCGTCATAGACATCTTCTATAGAGGCCTGCATATATGCCTGCTCTGCTGCGTCCAAAGAGCGCATTCCACCCATCATATCACTGTGCTGGTGAGAGTTGACGCTCTGGATATTGACCTTGAGGGTCTTCTTTGCGGCGCTGCCCAGGTTGGGAACCATTGCGAACACGCCAATGGAACCGGTCAGGGTTGTGTTATCGCAGAAAATCCTGTCGCTCTCTGCGCTGATCCAGTATCCGCCGGAAGCGGCATAATCGCCGTAAGATGCAATCACGGGTTTGGTCTGGCGCAGCAGCTCCATCTCGCGGCGCACAAACTGAGAAGCCTGCACGCTGCCGCCGGGAGAATTCACGCGGAATACCACAGCCTTGATGGTGGAGTCCTTGCGGACCTTCTCTACCTCGGCGGCAAATTTGGCACCCACGATGGCCTGCTCTGTGTCGCCGTCGGTCACGATT
>JAEEGH010028753.1_pt1 | contig 10917 bp, 11 predicted proteins | sample 9134181 | NCBI WGS metagenome assembly JAEEGH01 (sample SAMN16246544, study PRJNA631951) | gut metagenome | biome: gut microbiome; feature: rumen; material: DP-attached | host: Bos | place: Iran: Karaj | collected 2018-10
GGCTTCCGCCGAACGCGAAATCGACTATCAGGGCGAAGAAGTGGATGTCACCATCTATATGAACGATGTCGAAGAATACGTGAAAGGCATCTACACCGCCGAAGTTTACACATCTAAAGGCCTTCTCGGCAAAACGGAGCTGATTTTGAGATGATCTATATCCACGTTCCCTTCTGCAAGCGTTTCTGCATCTACTGCGACTTCTTTTCAGAACTGTATTCGGAGGAAGAAGCCGAGCGCTTTGCGGACAGGGTGTGCGAGGAAATCAGCGCCCGCAGCAATGAGATCGACGACAGGGTGAAAACCCTGTATTTCGGCGGAGGGACGGCCTCGGTACTTCCGCTGACCACTCTCAGCCGGATTCTGATTGCCATCGACAAAAGCGGGCACGGCGGTCCATATACGGAATTCACCATAGAGGCAAACCCGGAGGACATAGTGGAACGCGGCGTCAATTACGTACGCAGTCTCTGCGCCCTGGGGATGAACCGCCTCAGCCTCGGAGTCCAGTCCTTCGACGACAATCTTCTTGGATGGATGAACCGGCGCCACGACTCAGCCCGTGCGGTGGAGGCTGTCCGGATTGCCCGGGAAGCCGGAGTCAAGAACCTGAGCATAGACCTTATTTTCGGGCTTTCAAACCTCAGCGACGAAGTGTGGGAGGACACGCTTGACAAGGCAGTCGCTCTCAGGGTGGAGCATATTTCCTGCTATCAGCTTACGGTAGAAGGAGACTGCGCCCTTGCCGGAATGGTCAGGGACGGCTTATACGAGGAGGCTTCTGACGACCTCTGCGCCAGGCAGTACGACCTTCTCTGCCGGAAGCTGGCAGAGGCCGGATACCATCATTACGAAATATCCAATTTCGCGCTCCCGGGCTTTGAGGCGATTCACAACGGTGGCTACTGGCAGCGCATTCCCTATGCCGGCTTCGGCCCTTCCGCCCATTCTTTTTCCGGGAAACGCCGGTCCTGGAACAGCCCGGTCCTCAACGACTATGTCCTGACAGAGGAGACTCTTTCCGACGAGGACTGTGCCGTAGAGACCATAATGCTGGCCCTTCGGCGGGACATCGGGATTGACGCCCCAACCCTGGAAGCACTCTGCAGTAAAGAGGCCATCGGCAAACTTGTCGCCGAGGGTGCCCTCCGTAAAGCCGACGGACGCTACAGCATTCCCGAGGACCATTTCTTCGTCTCCGACCAGATTATACGAGAACTTATATGAGATATATCATAAGAGCGGTCAAATATTTTATCCGGGTAAGCATCTTTTTCGGAGCCATACTGCTCGCCCTGATGCTCTTGGGGATTGTTTCCAAAGACGTGAATGTCGCTTTCCAGAACGGCTGGCAGTCTATAGGCTGGATTGCCGTAATGTTTGCTGCAGTAAGTGCCGCTTATCCTTTTTTTGGCTACACATCCCGCCGCATTCCCCTTCTCGGAGACCCGGCCGAGTACCGCGGTCAGATTGAAGAGGCCTTCCGGGAGAGAGGCTATGTGCCCTCCGGCGAAGGTCGATTCCGCCTCGCATCGCCTCTCGCACGCGCCTTTCGCCTGTGGGAAGACGCCATTACTGTCACCACCCCCCTTGGATACCTTGAAGTGGAAGGCCTCGGACGCGACCTTGTCCGTGTCGTAAGTTCCCTGGAGCGCCACTTGAAGAATAACGAATAATTATAAACTATGGAAACAGACCGGCAGAAATTCAAGACAGTGGCCACGTTTCTGGAGAAAACGCAGGCCGACATTTGTGCAGCGATGTTGGGAGACAACGGCATTCCCGCCGGAGTCTTCGGAGCTGACTCCTCCTACCCTTCACTCGGCTGGGCAAACTCGATTGAAGTAAAAGTCAACGAAGACGATTACGATGCCGCAATGCAGATTTTGGCAGCGGCTGACAAGGCGGAGTAGAACTCTTCGCCGAAAGCTTCCGTAAGAGGCCCCTTGAGGAATTCGTAGACACGGATTCCCTCACGGCGGCCTTTTTCTAATGCGCAGCGGCAGATATCCCAGCGGTGGAGATTCAGCCCCAGCCGACCTCCGCCGAGATCAACGACACGCACAGGGTAGAGACTGCAGGAAATAGGCTTGCGGAACTTCACGAGACCCTTGTCGAACTGACGTTCGATGGCACAGAGGCAGTTCCCTTTGTCGTCGAAATGACAGAAGGCACATTCTTCTCCACCGCCGACAAGAGGGGTAACGATATCGCCGTCCCGGTCTATTTCAAAAAAGCCTTTTTCCTCGACCGCCTTCCGCCCTTTTTCCTGCATCAACGGAGAAAAGAAAGGATACGCGGCTTCCAGAGGCTCAAGTTCTTCTTCCTTCAGAGGGGCTCCGCTTTCCCCCACTATGCAGCACGCACCCTTGCAGACAGGATAGTCACAGGCAAAGAATTCCGTCACGACCTCCTCTGAAACAAGGATGTCGCCTATCTCTATTATGGTTCCGAATTCCCTTCCCATCGTCACTCCACAATAAGTTCGGACTTACCGCCCTGAATCAGGGATGAAAGCATATCATTTATCTTTCCCGCATCTATCGCGGCTATGTTGTCAGCATAGTGTGAGACCAGGTCCTTGCCTGCCCCATAACGCATTATGCTCATATCCACGACTCCCTTCGGAGTGCCAAGCTCCGCCCTGACGGAAGACAGCGTGCGGTTTTTCCACGCCTTGAGATCTGCCGCTCCCAGTTTGGCCGAAAGCACGGCAGGCAGAGCACTCCGGACATCCCGGAGCAGTTTTCCCATATCAAGCGGAGCCTCCGCAGGGAAACAGGAGATTCTCATCCACAGGCGCTCCTGGGGATAGGATGAAATACCGCAATCCACCCTGACGGCAACTCCGTCCTCCGCGAGAGCGCCCACCAGGTGGCGGCGCATAGCCTCGGCGGCTATGGACGTGGCATAATAATTCACTCCAGTCAGGGAATAATCGGCTTCCAGCCGGAGCTCTACTGAAGGATAACTGCCCTTGAGAGTATCTACCGCCGCACTTCTGCGAGGAGAAGGTCTTTCAGTTTTCCGGCCGGGAGAATTCTTCGAGACCCGGAAGCCGCCAAGATTTCTTGCAAGCAGTTTCTTCACATATGTCGGATCCAAGTCTCCGGCAAGCACGATAACGCCCTCGTTAAGCCGCGAGAATCGCTCCTCAAACAAGGCTTCGGCCTTGAAACGGGTATTGGTCGAAAATGCCTTGGGATCCTTCCGGACGGCGCATTTTTCATCCGGGTGCATTGCAGCGAACAGCCGGTCATCCACCGAAGGAATGCTTTCCGCCGTGTTCCGGACATAAGTCTCGAACGCACGATTGTCGTAACTCCGAGAATTCGCAATCCCAAGAAGGCTGTTCATCAGCAGCTGCAGGCCGTCTGCGGGAGCATCACCTCGAATGAGCAGAGTATTCTGGTCCGCCGAAGCGTCCATACTGATACCGTTCACCGCAAGCATATCCCGCACTCCCCGGCTCGACAGACCGCCCGTCTGATAAAGAGGGAACATATCTCCGATATAAGCTCCTTCTCCGGCCTCAAGGCCACGGATCTGGGCCAGACCTCCGGAAAGGACAAGTGCGTAAGTGAAGTACCCCGTCCCCGGGAACTGCCTGTAAATCACACGGATGCCGTTAGAAAAAGTCCACATCGTCCCGCCGGAGACAGGGTCTGCCTTCTCGGAGCGCAGTTTCACCCTTGGATACTCTTGCAGCGGAGCTATGGTATCCGCCCTCCAGGAATAGTCCCTGGACGGCAGGGTCATCTCTCCGTACAAATACTCCCGGTAGTAACGGCATACGGCCTCGGTCTCGTCCAAAGAGGCCTTGGGAACAGAATATCTCAGTGAAAGGTTCTCAAGCGGATCCAGAAGCGCAGCCGAGAAATTGTTGAAAAGTTGCGTTTCAAGAGTGTCAGAGAGGTTTTTCCTCGCAAAGAAGCGCAGTTTTTCCGAGGAAGGAGCGAGGTCTGCCCCATAAAGGCAATGAGCTATGCACTTGTCCGCGAATTCCGAATTCGCCGGAATCCGGACCGCTTCCCTGACCACTTCCGGGAACAGCACCCGTTTCGCATCGGTGAATTCCTCGAGTTTCGCCCCATAGACATCGAGGGATGCCAGAGTCCGGGCCAGAAGGCTCTCCACCTCCTTCACCGAAGATTCCGCCGTCGTCACCTCGATGCTGTAACGCTCGTCTCCCCCTGCATCCGAACTGCGCCGCATCGTACAGTTTATATCTCCGTAAGGGATGCGCTCGTCCTGCAAGCCCTGTTCTATGCGGTGGCGCAAAATGGTGAGAAACTCTTCGCCAAGGATTCCTGAAACCAGAGCCTGAGTCGTATTCATCTGGGCTGCAGGCACCCTGGGAGCGAAATAACTTACCCTCACAGACGCGGGCGAACCCTTTCTCACAGTGATCGAGGGAGCCTCCCTGGAGCGCCAGATATATGGCTCCGCAGCGCTTTCAGCGTAATTCCGCCTTGGAACAAGCATTGAGAAGATATCCATTTTCTTGCGGACTTCCGCCGCGTCTATGTCTCCGCAGATGACAAAGGCCTGCGGGACATCCAAGGCCGCAACCGAAGCGAATGATATCAGGAGCATCGAATCCAGCACTGCCGGATCATACACGGGAACGTGGTCGAAACGCAGGATGGTCGCGTTGCCGCTTGTGTAGCCATAGCCGTTGCGGCGCGGACTCACTCCGCTCCGTGCAAGGAAACCACGGCCTTCGAATTCTTTGTTGTCGATACCGGCACGGACGAGGGCAAAATCGGCAAAGCCCTTCTCCGTCGAGGAACTTACCATATAATAAGGTACGCCGCAGCGGAGCGTTCCTGACTGTATTCTCTCATCCCTCGGCAGTTCGGGCAAAGACTGCGCTGGCACAGTTATTGAAATTATCAACACCGCGCAGACGCAAAACAAGCTATGAAGCCGACCGATAAGCATAAATTTTGTCGGATTGATGTGCAAAATTAAGATTTTTATTGCTTATCTTTGCAATCTGCGTGCTAGAATTGAATGTTAATTAAAAAACTGATCGTTATGAAAAGATTGTTTGTAGCATTTGCCGCTTTCTGTTTAGCTGCCGGAGCAGCTTTCGCCCAGGACCTCAAAGCCGCCGTTGAAATCTTCAATGCCGGTGTCGAATCCGCCCAGGCCGACAATAAAGCCGAAGCCCTTGCCAAGTTCCAGGAAGCCCTTCCTCTTTTGGAGGCTTGCAGCGAAGAAGAGGCCGTGGAAATGGTATCGAAATGCAAAGAATACATCCCTACCACTATGCTTTCCATAGCAAAGGAGCAGATCAACGCCGCCGCATACGATGAGGCCATCGCCTGCCTTGGCAAGACCGTGGAAACCGCCAAGCTTTATGAGATCAGCTCAGTCGCAGAAGAGGCGTCTTCCCTTATTCCCAACGCCTGGCTCCGCAAAGGAACCTCCCTGCTGAAGGAAAAGAATTTCGCAGACGCGGCCTTGGCTCTCGCAGAGGTCGTCGCCCTCACACCTGAAGACGGACAGAGCTGGCTGATGCTTGGCCAGGCACGTCTCCAGAGCGGTGCTGTCGACGAAGGAGTGGCCGCGCTGGAAAAAGCTGCAGAGTTCGGCAAAGCAGAGCAGGCCAACAAGATGCTCTCCAACACTTTCCTCAAGAAGGGACAGGCCGCTCTCAAGGCCGGAAAGAATGCCGATGCAATCGCCGCGTTCGAAAAGGCCAATTCCTATCTTGAGAATGCCAACGCATACAAGCTGATTGCAAGCGCCAACATCAAGAGCGGGAAATCCGCCAAAGCCATCGAGGCTTACAAGAAGTATCTCGAGATCTCCCCTAACGCCAAGGACGCTTCCGACATCATCTTCACTATTGCCGCCACCGCCCAGAAGGCAGGAGACAAGGCTACCGCCATCGAGTACTACAACAAGCTCAGCGGCGATGCGAAATACTCCGCACAGGCCGCCCAGCAGCTTTCCGTCCTCAAGAAGTAAGTGACAGCCCTCGAGCTACTTGCCCCCGCAAGGGACTTATCCATCGGCATCGCAGCCGTAGACTGCGGTGCCGATGCGGTATATATAGCCGGTCCCGGCTTCGGGGCGAGGAAGGCTGCCGCCAACAGCATTGAGGACATCCGGACGCTCTGCAATTACGCCCACCGCTTCGGAGTCCGCATTTATGTCACCTTCAATACGATAATCTACGAGAATGAGCTCGAAGACGCTGGGAGAATGCTGCGGGAAATCTGCGATGCGGGAGTTGACGCACTTATCGTGCAGGATCCCGCCGTGCGGCAACTCGTCCCGGAAGGCACGATCCTTCACGCTTCAACCCAATGCGCCATCCGCACTTCGGAAGATGCCATTCGACTTGAAAGTATGGGATACGGAAGGCTGGTGCTAGAAAGGCAGCTTTCCCTGGAGCAGATAAAGGCAATCCGCTCCGCCGTCGGGACTGAGTTGGAATTCTTTGTCCACGGAGCGCTTTGCGTCTGCTATAGCGGGCAGTGCTACCTGAGCGAGTACCTTGCCGGCCGCAGCGCCAACAGGGGCGAATGTATCCAGGCCTGCCGTTCCCTTTATGACCTGGAGGACGGCAGGGGAAAGAAACTTGTCCGCAATGCTCCGCTCCTGTCCCTGAAAGATCTCTGCCTGGAAGACAGGCTGGAAGATCTGGCGCAGGCGGGAATCTGTTCATTCAAGATCGAGGGGCGCCTCAAGAGCATTTCCTATGTCAGGAACGTCGTCCGAAAGTACAGCCTTGCGCTGGACGAACTTGTCCGAAAGTACCCGGACAGATATTGCCGCTCCGCCTTCGGAACTGTCAGCGGAGGATTTCTCCCGGATCTCGGAAAAGCTTTCAACCGAGGCTACACGGAATTGTTCCTGGACGGAACCAAGGGGAAATGGGCATCCGGCGCAGCAGCAACTTCGCTTGGAGAAAGAATAGGGACTGTCAGGAGCGTCAGCCAGGGCAGGATAATTCTGCAGGCGGAAGGGACTGTCCTGCACAATGGGGATGGATTCTGCGTAATACTCCCGGATGGAAGAGTGGAGGGATTCCGGGCCGACGTCTGTGAGGGGAACACAATCAGATGCACTGTCCCCGAAGGGGTGAAGCCGGGGATGGACATATACCGCAATTATGACTCGGCCTTTGAAAAGACGCTGGAGGCTGGCTCTCCTCTAAGGGAGATGGACGTCCGTCTCTCTGTCCGTTCCGACGGCCGGTCTGTCCGGATTGACACTGTCTCGGAAGACGGGCGGGAAGTTTCGGCCGAAGCAGAAGGCGAAAGCGCAAAAGACCCGGCGAGGGCCGTCGGGACTCTCCGTGAACAGCTTTCAAAGAGAAGCGGAATCTATAGTTTCCGCCTCGAAAGCCTGCCGGAGAAGGCTCCTTTCCTGCCCATTTCCAAAATCAATGAGCTGAGGCGGTCGCTGGCAGAAAAGCTGGAAGCCAGGCCGGTAAGGATGACTCCGCTTCACAGTGGCCACCCGGACCCGTCGATCCGCTTTCCTTCCTTCCTCTCATACAAAGCGAACGTCGCAAATTCCCTTGACCGTGATTTTTACATCTGCCACGGAGCGGAAACGCTGGAAGACGCCTATGAACTGAGCCACCGCCCCGGCGCGGAACTGATGCGCAGCCGCTACTGTATCCGCCACGAACTCGGGCTTTGTCCGAAACAAAGCCCAGGGACTCGGCCGGAGCCGCTTTTCCTTATCAACAACGGGCGCCGCCTCCGACTGGACTTCGACTGTACCCGCTGTGAAATGAGCGTCTGCGAAGCCTAAGCTTCCTGCATCCAGTCTTCCAATTTCAAACCAGGAATACGGGCATAATGTCTGATATTATGGGTAACGAGAGTATAGCCTTTTTCAAGCGCTGTCGCTGCAATCATCAGGTCCAGATCTTCAAGACGCGTCCCCTTTGATTCCAACTCAGCCCTAATGCTCGCATATTCCTTCAGCGCAGGCGAGACAGGAGCGACGGAGAAAGTCCTTTCCATATACTCCAGTATTGATTCCATACGACCCGATTTGCTTTTGTAAGCCCCAACATACAATTCTGCCAAACTGATTTCCGAAATGACGCAGTTCGTCAGGCCTACCTGACTGATCCGGTCTTGAACAATGGTCTTCCCCCTGCCTAAATAAATCAGGATATCTGAGTCAAGCAAGTACATCATCTACCAATCCGGAAGTATTTTCTTCTCTCGGCCGAGATCATCCCTAAGCTGCCTGACATAGGTACAAGGGTCCACGTCTTTTCCACCCCAGGCGTCTTCATCGACCAGTTCAGCCAAAGCCTTGAATGGACCGGTAAACGGGCCCGAATATGTCTCTCCTACTTGCAGGAAAGACAAGGTGAATCCACCTTCAGCGTTTTCTTCCAGCAGCACCCGGTCTCCATCACCAACCCGATATTTCTTCAGCAGGGCTGACGGAATTATAATCCCGCGGCTGTTCCCGATTCTTATTATTGTTGTTTCCATCTCTTTGTCTTTCTTTATGACAAAGATAGGAATGTTATTACAAAATGCAAAATCCGTAATAACATTTTGAAAAGACAAGGTCATCATATCAGCTCCAGCACCAGGTCCACATCGCCGAAATGCCCTTCCTGGCCATTGAAGCGTTCGACATAGTTCCGGTTCAGGGCGCCCCTCCAGACTATGTCATCGCGGGTACGGAGCGGCAGGTCAATCTCAAAACCATAACTCTTGGAATTGTATTTCACCACGGCTGAACACTTCCAGTTGGTCTGCGCTCCTCCGTCATCCTCCGTCATCATAAAGGCGCAGTTGGTCAGCAGATCCGTCCATTCGGATACGAGCACTGCGTTGAAAGGCAGGACTTGCCCCACCTGGCTGCGCCTGACGACTATCATAAAATCGGTGATCGAAGGTTCATAAAGCCGCAGTTCCGCATCCGTCGAAGCTGTAAAATCTTCTATGGCTCCGCATTTTACGAAGAATTCGGAGGCTCCTGCAAACCAACTGTCGTAATTTCTGTTTGCGCGGAAGGAACGCAGCACAAGAGTACGAGACAAACCGTCTTCTTCACCGAAGTCAGACTTGACAAGAATATCTCCTCCGCCGCTGCCCCAGGACGGGTCCTCGCGGCGAAGCATCTCCAGCGAACGGTAAGAGGCGTCGTCATTCCAGTTGACTACCCATACAGGACGCTCCCCGGCAGTTTTTTCATCCACGATGACTTCCTTCACGCTGCCGTCCCCCTCCATATAATAGCCAATGTTTTTCACGGAATTGTCTCCGGGATCAAAGGTCACGATTGGGGTGGACTGTCCGTCCCAGGACTCTGAAAACGGCCAGTAGATCTGAGCATCGGAAGAAGAAAGCTTGGAGAGGAATTTCTCCGGGTCTATTCCTTCTCCATCGGCTTTTGTAGTCTGCATCTTATAGACGGCATCCCTTATGAGGTCACGAAGCGGGGTTTCATAAGACTTTGACCCGGGCGCCTCCGAGCCGACTCCTGTCCCGGGACTTTCAAAAAGTTCCGTCATCCTGTACTCTGAGTCATATCCGTTCTCCGCAGAAGAAGAGACTGCGCTGTGAACCTCTTCCATCTGGGAAGAGCCCAGCCGGACTGAACCCAGAATCCCCGCCACGTCTTCCAGTGAAATCCTCCTGGAGGGAGCTGGCTCCTGCAGGTAGGTTTCAGGCTTGTCATCCAATCGCTCGCAGGCCGAGAACAAAGTAATCGAGCCGAGCGTAAAATAAATAATCCATCTTTTCATTTTGACTCATCCGGGCTATTATCCGGTTCCGACTGCAAAGTAGCGGACAATTATCCGTTTTGAAAAAATACAAAACGGATAATTTGCAAAAACGGCCCTGTACGCATCTACAAGGCCTGTTTTCTAAACAAAATGAATCGATTTTTGTCGAAAAAATCCTGTAAAACCGATACTGAAGGGAAGCCTGAAGCGCGAAAAAGCTCCGAAGTTTCCTCTCCGAGCGTTTCGTTTATCTCCACGATTCCACAGCCGGAAGGAGAAAGGAAGCGCTTCGCCCAATGGGCTATCGCCCTGTAGAAAACGAGCGGATCGTCGTCCGGGACAAAAAGAGCAAGGGACGGTTCGTAATCAAGCACATTCTTTCTCATTTCCGCCCTTTCCCTTTCCATAATATACGGAGGATTGGACAGAATCAAGTCAAAACTGCCGGAAACGAAATCCGAGGTGAAATCAAGAATATCAGCTTTGACAAAAAGAGGGGCCACGGCACCCGTTTCAGCCATCTCCACGGAAAAATCCTGCCCCCGGGCTATCTCCAGGGCTGCAACGGACAATTCAACTCCGGTTACTTGCGCTCCGGGAGCCGACAAAGCCATCGTCCAGGCGATGCAGCCCGAACCGGAGCACAGGTCCAAAACCCGAGACGAGGATCCGGCGCACTTAAGCGCCTCACGGCAAAGCAGTTCAGTCTCCGGACGCGGAATCAGCACTCCCGGGGCGACACGGAAACGGCGGGAACAGAATTCACATTCTTCAAGCACATACTGCAGGGGCTCGCCGTGGCGGAGACGTTCCATCGACCGGCGGAGCCTTTCCATAGAAGAGTCCTCTATCGAATATTCCGGCTCCACTATATGGGTATAGGATTTGACTCCGAGGAAATGCTCACACAGCCTCAGCACGATGCTACGGGCTTCGGCGGCAGGATACAGGCTCTCCAGCGATGCCGCCGCTTCCTGAAGGAAGTGCCTCAGCAGCATCAGGAATGCTCTATGATTTGAGTGAGGAAGTCGGTGATGCTCATTCCGGAGGCGCGGACCATCTTGGGAACCAGCGAGGCATTGGTCATCCCGGGAATGACATTGACTTCCAGGAAATATATGCCGTCGGGTGCGGCAATATAGTCCATACGGACAAGGCCCGTGCAGCCGAGGTGGCGATATATGCGGCAA
>JAEEGH010028756.1_pt1 | contig 10916 bp, 6 predicted proteins | sample 9134181 | NCBI WGS metagenome assembly JAEEGH01 (sample SAMN16246544, study PRJNA631951) | gut metagenome | biome: gut microbiome; feature: rumen; material: DP-attached | host: Bos | place: Iran: Karaj | collected 2018-10
ATAGTCTTTCTATTTAACTCTCAACTCTAAACTCTCAACTGAAAGTTGTATCTTTGTCGCTTGATAAAAGACAAACAGACTGCAAATGTACAAGATTTTTCAAGAAAACAAAGCACTGGTTTTTCCAAAAATTGAAGGCAATTCATTGGTATTCGATGCAACGCCCCAAGAATCTGACAAATACGACGCCGAACTGTTGTGCGATTTTTTCCCTGAATGGCTCGACGACTGTGACCCTGGCGATACCTTCATCCACGAAGTGGGCGAAAACGCTGTGGCCTTAGCCTTGAAAGAGACCTTCAGGATGGCACCCGCCGCAGGAGGCATCATCGTGAAAGACGGGAAAATCGTCACCATCGTTCGCAAAGGCATTCCCGACCTGCCCAAAGGCCATATAGAAAAAGGTGAGACGCCAGAAGTGGCCGCTTTACGTGAGGTGGAAGAAGAGACTGGCATTGGCAACCTAAAGATTGTCAAAGAATTGCCTTCAACATGGCATTGCTATTTTGAGCATGAAGCTTGGTCATTGAAACGCACCTATTGGTATCTTATGAGCACCACCGATGCCGTCCAACCCAAGCCACAGACCGAGGAAGGTATCACCGAAATAAAACTGATTGGAAATGAAGAGATTGAAGACTTCTTGAAAAATACTTTCCGTAACATCAGTGAAATTCTAGGAAAAGAATTGCGTCAAATCATTTCAAAGTAATACTTTTGCAGCCCGAAAAGGGACACGAGACCACGAGACTGCGGGACTATGAGAAACCCGAAGTCACGAGGTCTCGAAGTCACGGAGTCAAAAAGAATAATCATGAAAAGAATAGCCGTATTCCCCGGTTCCTTCGACCCCATCACTTTGGGTCACCGTTCCATCGTTTTGAGAGCTCTCCCCATGTTCGACGAAATCTATGTCGCCGTCGGCATCAACATGGAGAAACGTTCCACCTTTGAGCTGAAAGACCGCATCAAATGGTGCAAAGCCGTCTTCAAAGACTATCCACAGGTGAAAGTGAAGAGCTACGAAGGCCTCACCGCCGACTTCTGCAAGAAAGTGGGTGCCAACACCATCATCCGTGGTTTGCGCTGCGGCAGCGACTTCGAATACGAGAACATGATCGGCCATGCCAACAAGCGTCTGCACCCCGAATTGGAGACCATCTTCCTCCTCACCGAGAGCGAACTGGTGGGCGTTTCATCAAGCGTCGTCCGCGACATCTACAAGAACGGTGGCGACACTTCCAAATTCCTGCCCGACGAAGTGAAGTTGCCGAAGAGATAATGTAGGCTCATCCCGATGGGATGAATGAGCATATCTAGTCTGCACAATTCCACCGAACGCTTTTGACTACGTCGAATCTTCGATTTCCCTACGGGAAAGCACTCTACACATCCCGTAGGGATGAATCGTTCGGTAAAACCAACAAAGCCATAGTCTTTACGCATCCCGTAGGGATGTGCCAAACAATAAAAACAGCCCTGCATCGTTAAACAAACATGAAACGAAGGATTGTTACGCTATTTTTATCCCTGCTTTTCCTTATGGTAAATGCTCAGAATGTGACAATTACCGGACGAAGCAACAAAACCAATGCCTTGATCAGACTCTTCGCCTACGAAGACCTAGTCAATGAGGCGGGCACATTGCTCGACCAAAACCAAACTGACGAAAAAGGGCATTTTATCCTTGAAGGCAATGTAAAGCAGATTCTCCCCGCACGCATATTTGTAGGCTTAGAATCAGTCGACCTCATCCTTACGCCCAATGCCAGTTACGACATCGAAATCATCGTGCCGGATAAAAAGGACGACGTCTCCTATTTTGAAAAAGAGCTGCCTACCATCCGCGTGAAACGGGCCACTGACCATGGCATTTATCGTCAAATCATTTACTCCGAAGAAATCATCAACGGCTACATGATCGAGCATTTCAACCAGATTTACCGTGGCCGCCAGCTGCGCTATATCGACTCCATCCAAAATGCCATCAGCCGCGAGGTGCCCGACATCAAGTCGGACTATGTGAAGAATCATAACCGCTACAAAATTGCAGCTATTAAACTGGGTATCAGCACCGACGGCGGCAAAAAAGTCATCAAGGATTACTACGACGGGCAGTCTGTGCTCTATACGCAAAGTGCTTACATCGACCTGTTCAAGGAACTGTTTGACGGCTACTTCAACAGCGCTGCTTACGATAGCCATCTGCTCAGCGATGCCTTCATGGAAGGTCCGATGGCATTCAAGAAATACCTGGACACCGACCCGCTCATGGCGAAAAGCCCGCGTCTTGCCGAACTCATCACCATCTTCAATTTGCAGAAACTCTGCTACGGTGACCGAGGCACCAGTCGTCTTGCCAAAGACCATCTGAATTACATCAAGAGTCAGACCCAATACGCTGAGCACAAGACTATCATCAGCGACTTTTTTGCAAAGCTCAACCGCCTCGCCCCTGGCACACCTGCTCCCGAATTCACTTTGAAAGATAGTAACGACAACGAAGTAAACCTTTCCGACTACAAGGATGGTTTGGTGTTGCTTCAGTTCGTCGACGGCATGTCGCCCGTCAGCGAGCATCAGTTTGTAGAATTGAGAGCCCTCCACAACCAGTGGCAGGACACGATTCAAATCCTCACCATCGCCACCCACGACAAGATGAACTTCTTCAAGCAGCAGTTTGAAGAAAAGCGTCAGGACTGGCCTCTCCTCGACCTCGGCGACAACATCCTCCTCTTGGAAGCCTACAATGTCCGCACTTTCCCCGAGTACATCCTCATCACCAAGGGCAACAAAATCGGGGAAGCTCCGGCACCCTCGCCTGAACGATATTTGGAGGAAAGGGTTAGGCGATTGTATGGGAAGTAAGGCTATCTTTTTCTGCCTTTTTGACACATTTTTCCGACAATTCACGGAAAAACCGTACCTTTGCACGAATTTTGCCCAACGGCAATTATTTAATTGTAAATTATCAATTGTCAACTATCAATTTCAAATAAATGGGATTTCTAAAAAACCTCTTCGGCGACAAGGCCTCACGCGACAACAAGGCCCTACAACCGATACTCCAAAAGACCCTCAAGGCTTACGAGCAAATCGTGAAACTCGACATCGACAGTCTGAGACATAAGACACAAGAATTCAAGGAATACATCAAGAACAAGACCGCTGCCGAGGTGGCCGAGATCGCCGAGCTGAAAGCCAAGGCCGAAGCCAACCCCGACATGGAGCCCAACGAGAAGGAGAAACTCTACAACCAAATCGACAAACTCGAGAAACAAGAGCTCGACCACATCGAAGAGGCACTGAACGAGATCCTTCCCGAGGCGTTCTCCGTGGTGAAAGCGGCAGCCAAATACTTCTGCGAACACGAGACCGTGGAAGTGACTGCCACCGAGCTCGACCGCGAGCTGGCCGCCAAATACGAACACGTCACCATCGTGGGCGACAAGGCCTACTACAAGAACAGTTGGATGGCTGGCGGTAACATGGTGACTTGGGACATGGTGCACTACGACTGCCAAATCATCGGCGGTATCGTGCTACACCAAGGCAAGATCGCCGAGATGGCCACTGGTGAAGGTAAGACCCTCGTGGCAACGCTGCCCGTCTATCTGAATGCCTTGGCGGGCAAAGGCGTGCACGTGGTCACCGTGAACGACTACTTGGCCAAGCGTGACTCCGAGTGGATGGGCGCGATGTATGAGTTCCTCGGCCTCACCGTCGACTGCATCGACAAGCATGAGCCCAACTCCGCTGCCCGTCGCCGCGCCTACAACTGCGACATCACCTATGGTACCAACAACGAGTTCGGTTTCGACTACCTGCGTGACAACATGACAGGCAATCCCGACGAGCTGGTGCAACGCAAACACCACTACGCCATCGTTGACGAGGTCGACTCCGTGTTGATTGACGATGCCCGTACACCTTTGATCATCAGTGGTCCTACACCACGCGGCGACCAACAGGAGTTTGATGAGTTGAAGCCCGACGTCGTCAAACTGTATGAAGCCCAGAAACGTTATGTGACCTCGATTCTGGCCGAGGCCAAGAAGATCCTCACTGACCCCAATGCCACCGAAGACGAGAAGAAACACGGCGCCGACCAGCTCTTCCGCGCTTTCCGCGGTCTGCCGAAGAACAACGCCCTCATCAAGTTCCTCAGCGAGGAAGGCATGAAGAGCCTGTTGCAGAAGACCGAGGGCTTCTACATGCAGAACCGTAACGAGAACATGCATATCATCGACGACGAGTTGTATTTCGTCATCGATGAAAAGCTGAACACCGTGGTCCTCACCGACAAGGGCAGCGAGCAACTTGCACAAGCTTACAACGACCCGGCATTCTTCATTATTCCCGATGTGGGTAGCGAGGTTGCTGAACTAGAGCATTCCAACCTGACCAATGACGAGAAGGTGTTACGCAAGGCCGAGCTGATGCGTAACTTCGCTGAGAAGTCAGAACGTCTGCACACAGTACAGCAACTGCTGAAGGCTTACACCTTGTTTGAGAAGGATGTCGACTATGTCATCATCGACAACAAGGTCAAGATTGTGGACGAGCAAACGGGCCGTATCATGGAAGGCCGCCGTTGGAGCGATGGACTGCACCAAGCCGTGGAGGCCAAGGAAAACGTGAAGGTGGAAGCCGCCACACAGACCTATGCTACCATCACTTTGCAGAACTACTTCCGCATGTACCATAAGTTGGCCGGTATGACCGGTACCGCTGAAACGGAAGCTGGCGAGTTCTGGGATATCTACAAACTCGATGTGGTCGTCATCCCGACCAACCGTCCCATCGCCCGTATTGACCAGGATGACATGCTTTACAAGACCAAACGTGAGAAGTACAACGCCATCATCGATGAAATTCAGCGGTTGGTCAAAGAAGGCCGTCCCGTGCTGGTAGGTACCACCTCAGTGGAAGTCTCCGAGTTGCTCAGCCGCATGTTGACGCGTAAAGGCATTCCGCATAACGTGTTGAACGCTAAGTTACACTTCAAGGAAGCCCAAATTGTCAAGGAAGCCGGTCAGGCAGGCACTGTGACCATCGCCACCAACATGGCAGGTCGTGGTACCGACATCAAACTGGGACCTGGCGTGAAGGAAGCGGGCGGTTTGGCCATCATTGGTACTGAGCGTCACGAGTCACGTCGCGTCGACCGTCAGTTGCGTGGTCGTTCCGGCCGTCAAGGTGACCCAGGTAGTTCACAGTTCTACATCTCCTTAGAAGATGACCTTATGCGTTTGTTCGGATCAGAGCGCATGGCTGGCATGATGGACCGTATGAAATTGGAGGAAGGTGACAACATCCAGGCCCCGATGCTTACCAAGATGGTTGAGAAAGCGCAGAAAAAGGTGGAAGAGAACCATTTCGGTGTACGTAAACACTTGTTGGAATACGACGACGTGATGAACGCCCAACGTGAGGTCATCTACAAAAAACGCCGTCACGCCCTGTTTGGCGAACGTCTCTCCATCGACATCAACAACATGATGTTCGACTTCGGCGAGAAGCTCATCGAGGAATTCCAAGACGCAAAAGACTACGAAGGCCTCAAGATGGAGCTGCTCTCTACCATGGGTATCGAGCCGCCCTTCAGCGAAGAGGAGTTTGACAGGTTGAAGACCAAAGAACTGGCCGACAAGCTCTTCGAGACCGCTTTGGAACATTATCGCGAGAAGTCGCGCATCATCGGCGAGAAGACGCTGCCTGTCATCAAGAACGTGTATGAAAACCAGAATCAGTTTGAGAATATCGCCATCCCAATCACTGACGGTAAGCGAGGCATGAACGTCATCGTCAACCTGAAGAGAGCCGTGGAAAACGGTGCCCGCGAGGTGAACCTCTGCATCGAAAAGAGCATCACCCTCGGCCTCATCGACAACGCATGGAAGGAACACCTCCGCGAACTCGACGATTTGAAGGAATCGGTACAAAACGCCACCTACGAACAGAAAGACCCGCTGGTCATTTACAAGTTGGAATCGTTCAACCTGTTCAAGGCCATGCTGGAAAGAATCAACGAAGATGTCATCTCCTTCCTGATGCGTGCCGACATTCCGACACAGGATGCCAACACTGTGCGTGAGCATCGTGCCCAAGGCATCGACCGCTCCAAGATCCGAGAGCAGCGTCAAGACCTATTGGCACAGTCGCACAGCGACACGCAACAACGGCAAGTCACCCAGCCTATCCACGTGGAGAAGAAGGTGGGCCGCAACGACCCCTGCCCTTGCGGTAGCGGCAAGAAGTACAAGAACTGCCACGGACGCTTGGAGGCTGCTGAATAAGTGTCCACCATCACAAAACACGAGCGGAATTAGTTTAATTCCGCTCGTTTTGTTTAGGCGTTCTAAAAAATGCTATTTTTGCAAGCAAATCAAACTATTTCCTTTATGAAAAAGCTATTCTTTACCCTAATATTGATACTCACGGCAAGCATCGGCTTTGCGCAAAAGAATGTTCTGGTCGAGGAGCTGACTGGCACTTGGTGCCAATGGTGTCCACGAGGCATCTATTATGGCGACTCGCTTTGCGCCACCTACGACAATGTCATTTTTGTCGCCATCCATTGCAGCGACCCCATGGCCAACGATGAATACTATCAAGCTTCGGGACTCATCGGTGCACCTTCGGCCAACATCGGGCGGCGTTTCATGGCGCAGGAAACTCAAACCTGGTTTGCCAAAGTGGAACAAGAGAGCCAGACACCGTCAAAAGTCTACATGGCTATCCACTGCGATTATGAACCAGAGACCAGACAACTGACAACTGGTGTTGAAGCCATGGCCTTGGAAGACATGAGTGGCGACTACCGTTTTGCAGCCATCCTCATTGAAGACGGCGTGACGGGGCCAGCACCTTCCTACAACCAAACCAACTCCTACAGCGGAGGCGGTCATGGCCCAATGGGTGGCTACGAGAATTTGCCCAACCCCATCCCTGCCGAGCGCATCGCCTACGACCATGTGGGGCGTCAACTGCTTTGCGATTATAATGGAGTCCCTGGCTCTTTCCCATCGTCGTTGCAAGCTTCACAATCTGCCCTCTACGAGTTCACCTGCACTTTGGATGAAAGCTACGACTTCAACTACGTCCGCGTCATCGGCCTGCTCATCGCCCCCGATGGCACCGTAGAAAATGCCGTAAAGAGTTTCTATCTCAATGGAGACAATACCGCAGCTCCTCTGTTTACCTCGACTCCAAAGACCGAAGCCTACGCCAACCTAAACTATCTTTACAACGTCTATTTTCACGACCCTGACAGCCAGAATACCATCATCAGTCTTGCCCAAGGCCCAAGTTGGCTGAGTTTGGAGCAATATGATGGAAAGTCAGCCTGCCTCTATGGAACGCCTGACCAACCAGGCAATTACGAAGTGAGCCTCATGCTCTCCGATGATGTCCATAGCACCTATCAGGAATTCACCATCGTAGTCGATGAACCCCTCAGCGGCAGTTGGGAATATGTCGGGCAACGCGGCTTCTCTGGAAGCTCCTTCCAAGTGTTTGGCATAAAGAAGGACAACGAAGGCAACCTCTATGTTTTTGGAAACCAAAGCAGCTCACCCGTGTTATACAAAAACGCCGCAGGCACCGACACTTGGGAACAGATGGGCAGCATCAACACCTCTTGTTCCGTTTCGCAGGGCGGCCTTGACATTGCCTCCAACGGAGAGGTGTTTGTCGCATATTCTGAAAACAACTCAAACGACACCGGTCATGCCTTCAAATGGGACGGCAGCCAATGGACTACCGTTGGCAGTGCTTTCAGCAGTGTGGAAACGCATATCGTTCTCGACAACAACGACTTGCCTTACCTCGTCGCTCGTGACGTCTCGCAAGGCTACAAGGGCGTCATCTTCAAATTGGAGAACGACAGTTGGGTGCCTGTGAGCGGTACTGGTATCTACGCACCAGACTCAGAATATGCTTGCCATCAGGATTTGGCCTTCGACAATAACAACACGCCTTATATCGCCTATGCCGATTATATGGCAAGCAACCTCTTAAAAGTCAGGAAATTCGTTAACGGTGAATGGGTTGCTTTGGGCAGCGGCATCGACAACATTTACTTTTACCAAAGCCTTGCACTTGACGACAACGACATGCCTTACCTTGCCTATTGCGCCTATCCTTCCTATCAGCTCAGGGCGGCTCGTTTCAACGGCACTGACTTTGAGAGCCTTGGCGACAACCTTGCCGAAGGCGCCGTATCGGAGCTCAACGCCTGTTTCAACGAAGGCAAGTTTACGGTGGCATTCATCAACGATGGGCAATCGAACTACTTGAGCGTCTTACAATATGATGATGAGTGGAGTTATGTCGGGCCAAGCCTCGTCTCGGAAGGTGCCATCGACGACCCATACATTATTGCCGACAATAGAGTCCTTTATGTGGCCTATTCCGATGATGGTCTTCAGGGGTTTGCCTCCTGCATGAAATATGCCGAAACCACCATCCTTTATCCGCCCACTGACTTCGCTGCTGAGGTGTTCGGCAACGACAATGTCAAACTGGCTTGGGGTCTGCCCATCGAAGGCACACCTACTGCCTATAAGCTCTTCCGCGACGATGCACTGATAGCCACCGTTACAGAATTGCAATACAGCGACTATAATTTGCCTTCAGGCATCCATCGCTACACCATCTCGGCGGTCTACCCCGAAGGTGAGTCAGTGCAAGTGGGACCCGTTGTTGTGGAAACGACAGAGGGCATCGATGAACAAGAGCAAACCTATTTCCTCGTTTATCCTACTCATGTCAACTCAACCCTGACAATAGAAAGCAGCATTCAAGGTGAGGTTACCCTGTACAATCTGGCAGGACAAAAAATCATGACAAGACATATCCATGCTGGAAGCAACATAATGGATGTTTCCTCACTGACCCATGGTGTGTATTTCATCAAATCGACACAAGGAAACACCACAAGAATCCTCAAATATTAAATCTTTAAATCTTTGAATCTTAAATCTTAAACACAATGAAATACAACAGAGTATTACTGAAACTTAGCGGCGAAGCCCTGATGGGCAGCCAGCAATACGGCATCGACCCGCAAAGATTAAACGACTATGCCGACGAAATCATCGAAGCGGCAAAGGCCGGCGTGCAAATCGGCATCGTCATCGGTGGCGGCAACATCTATCGCGGCCTGCAAGGCGCCTCGAAGGGCATGGACCGCATCCAAGGCGACTATATGGGCATGCTCGCCACCGTCATCAACTCGATGGCCATGCAATCGACCCTGCAAGGCAAGGGGCAGAAAGCCACGCTTTTGGCAGGTCTCTACATCGACCGCATCGCCGACACGATGAGCAGCGCCAAAGCCATCCGCCTGCTTGAGGAAGGTCACATCGTGGTGATGGGTGCCGGCACGGGCAACCCCTTCTTCACCACCGACACAGGTTCCGCATTGCGCGCCGTCGAAATCAAGGCCGACATCATCCTGAAAGGCACCCGCGTGGACGGCATCTACACCGCCGACCCCGAGAAAGACCCAACAGCGACCAAGTTCGAGCACATCACTTATGACGAGGCCTACCAACGCAATCTGAAGGTGATGGACATGACCGCCTTCACCATGTGCAAGGAGAACAACATGCCAATGTATGTATTCGACATGAATACGCGTGGCAATTTGATGAAGGTGTTGCGTGGTGAGAATATCGGCACACTGGTGACGAAATGAGAACCCGCAAAAACCATCTGCGCAAAATCCATAATGCGCCGAGCAAAAGGATGGATTACATCCTTCTCGGCGTCATTATGTTTGTGGCTGCTGTGCTTCGGCTATGGAAACTCGGCCAAGTGCCTTTCATGCACGACGAGTTCAGTGCCCTGCTGCGCACCCGTTTCGACAATTTCCACGACTTCATCCAACAAGGCATCATGCCCGACAGCCATCCCATCGGGGTGCAGCTGTTCCTTTGGGGTTGGATGAAACTCTTCGGCTGGAGCGAGTTTTGGGTCAAGTTGCCCTTCGTGCTGATGGGCATCGGTTCCATATACCTTATTTATATTATAGGGCGGCAGTGGTTCAACCGCAAGGTGGGTCTATTTTCGGCCGCCTTCTTCGCCGTCAGCCAGTTCACGGTATTCTATAGTCAGTTGGCGCGGCCTTATTCGGCGGGATTATTCTTTGTTCTGCTGATGGCCTTCTTTTGGTATAAAGTCGTTTTCGGGACGAAAACGACGACAAGGGATTATGTCGGCTTCGCGCTTTCGGCATGGGCCTGCTCGCTAATACAGTATTTCTCCATTGCACAGGCTGGACTCATCTTCCTGACGGGTCTGTTTTTCCTGCCCAAAGAACGGCGTAAAGCTTATTGGCTCAGTGGAATAGCAGCAGTTTTGTTATTCGCTCCCACCCTACCCATCTTCTACCAACAGCTATTCGTGAGTGGTAGCATCGGTGGCTGGCTGGCAGCACCCAAATCAACCTTCCTCACTGACTTCCTCCAATACACGATGAACTACTCGCAGCTGTTCATGTTTGCTGTGGGTATCATCATCCTTTTGCCGCTCATTCTCGGCAAGTGCAGCAAGCAACGTCAGCCTTTGCGTTGGGCTGGATTGGCATGGTTCGTCATCATCTTTGCCATCGCTTTCATTTATTCCTTGAAGCGTGAACCCATCATCCAACACAGCACGCTGATTTTCAGTTATCCGTTTGTCATCATCGTGGCCTTCTCCATGTTTGGCACCCGTACCTTGTCGCCATGGCAGACCGCCCTGGTCGTGGCCGCCATCCTCTTTGTCGGCACCACCTCACTCATCATGGAGCGCCGCCACTTCGACCTGATGTACCACCAAGGCTTCGACCAGATTGCCGCCGAGATGCAGCAAGACAAGGACCAATATGGCGACAAGATACAGTTCGCGACAAGGACAGAGATTGGCGA
>JAEEGH010028760.1_pt1 | contig 10916 bp, 5 predicted proteins | sample 9134181 | NCBI WGS metagenome assembly JAEEGH01 (sample SAMN16246544, study PRJNA631951) | gut metagenome | biome: gut microbiome; feature: rumen; material: DP-attached | host: Bos | place: Iran: Karaj | collected 2018-10
CTGGCGGGCTGCGGACGCAAGAGCGAGACCCGTGTCACCGAGTTTGCACCCGCCAAGGAGGCCGTCAGCAAGATGACCGCCGGCTGGAACCTCGGCAATTCGCTGGATGCCTTCAGCAGCGACATCGAGGCTGGCGCACCCATCGAGCAGTACCAGTCCTGCTGGGGACAACCGTTAGCCAGCAAGCAGCTGATGAAGCTGTTTGCCGACAAGGGCTTCAACGCCATCCGCATTCCCGTCACATGGTGGCAGCATCAGGACAGCGACGGCAACGTCGACTCGCTGTGGATGAACCGCGTGGAGGAAGTGGTCAACTACGTGCTCGACAACGGCATGTACTGCATCCTCAACGTACACCACGACACGGGTGCCGCCGTCGAGGCATGGATCAAGGCCGACAGCACCAGCTACGCCACCGGCAACGCGCGCTTCAAGGAGCTGTGGACGCAGATAGCCAACCACTTCCGCGACTATGGTCAGGAGCTGCTCTTCGAGGGCTACAACGAGATGCTGACGGGCAGCAACCCCAATGCTGAGTGGAGCCAGCCCAAGGACCTGGGAAACCTGCAGTACATCAACCTCTTCGCACAGGACTTCGTCGATGCCGTGCGTGCCACGGGTGGCAAAAACACCTACCGCAACCTGATTGTCAACACCTACTCCGGCTCGCACACGCCAAACACACTGGGACGGCTGGTCATCCCGACTGACCCCTGCGGCAACCAAAGCCACCTGGCCGTCGAGGTACACAGCTACGACCCGTGGGACTGGGTAAACACCTACGACATGCATTGGACCAAGGAGTGCTCTGATGAGGTAGAGCGGCTGTTCGCCGACTTGGACAAGCACTTCATCTCGAAGGGCTACCCCGTCATCATCGGCGAGTACGGCTCGAACGGTGACAAAGAGAAGACTATCAACGGCCGATGCACCCCTGAGCAGCAGGCCGAGGCCGGCCGCCAGGCTGCCGACATCACCCGCCTCTGCAAGAAGCGCGGTGCCGCTGCCTTCTACTGGATGGGCCTCGTCGACAACACCGACCGCTCGGAGGCTTCGCTCAAATGGAGCATGGAGCAGGTGGCCGACTCCATCGTCAACAACGCGAAATAAACAACAGATTAACACATGAGTAACAAAATATCGGTTATAGGTTATTGGCTGTTGGCTATTGGCTTCATGGCCGCCTGTGGCCACAACCCGCAGAAAGCCGACGACCCGCTGGCTGACAGCGGACGGACGCAGCGCACGGAGAACCTGCTGACAAAACTGAAGGCGCTGGGCGACAGCACCGTCTATATGTTCGGACAGCACGACGCCACCGTCTATGGCATCGGCTGGGAGGCCGACTACGCCAATGACTCCACCATCCATGAGCGCAGCGACGTGAAGAGTATCTGCAACGACCATCCCGCCGTGCTGAGTTTCGACCTCGGACACATCGAGCTGGGCGACGAGCGCAACCTCGACGGTGTGCCGTTCAGCCGCATCCGTCAGGAGGCCATCGCCCACTACGACCGTGGCGGCATGGTGACACTCAGCTGGCACCTCAACAACCCGCTAAGCGGCGGCTCCGCGTGGGTGGCCGACTCGCTGAAGGATGTCGAGTCCAAGACGGTGGCCGCCGTCTTGGACGGTGGCGAGAAGCATGAGCTGTTCCTGCAGTGGCTCGACCGCGTGGCCGAATTCCTCAACTCGCTGGAGACGCCCTACGGTGTCAAGGTGCCTGTGCTGTTCCGTCCGTGGCACGAACACACTGGCTCGTGGTTCTGGTGGGGACAGGCACACTGTACAGCCGAGCAATACAAGGCACTATGGCAGCTGACGGCCGACCGCATGAAGGAGCGCGGCGTCACCAACGTGCTGTACGCCTACTCGCCCGGCACGGAAGCCGATGGCGACGAGACGAAGTATGTGGAACGCTATCCCGGCGACGACATCATCGACCTCATGGGACTCGACAGCTACTGCTTTGCGCCCGATGCCGACACCACCCAGATAGCCCGCTACGCCGAGTCGCTCGACAAGAACCTGCGGATGGTGTGCAGCGTGGCCAAGCAGCACGGCAAGGCAGCGGCACTGACAGAGACTGGCTACGAGTGCATCAAGACTGACAACTGGTGGACGCATACGTTGGCTCCCGTGCTGGAGCGTCACCCCATCAGCTACGTGCTGGTGTGGCGCAACGCCCACAACCGTCCCAACCACTACTTCGCACCCTTCCCCGGCCAGCAGTCCACGTCCGACTTCATCCGTTTCTACAACGCTCGCCAGACGTTGTTCCTCGGCGATGTCAGCGGACTGTACTTGCCGTCTGCCAGTTCCCAGTGACCAATTTTCGGAATAGCCAAGATAAAAGGACAGCCATGTCCCCCTTACAGCCTCACGCCGAGTGAGAAGCGGACGTAGCCGTCGGTGAGGGTGACCTTGTTGCCGTCCTTTTTGTAGGAGAAGCGGTTGAGCTGGCCCTGAATGCCCACGAACAGGTTCTTCCAGTTGTACGCGATGCCGAAGCGCAGGTCAATGTTGAAGCGCACTTTTCCGTACTCTGTCTCTGCTTCGATCGGCCAGGTTTCGACGTTGTCGAGCCACTCTTCGTCTTCTCCAAGGTCAAAGGGCTTGTGTTTCTTCCCGTTGGCCCAGGTGCGCGTCTGCGGATTCCATTCTCCGTAGTCGTCCACTTGTCCTTCTTCGACAAGGGACAGGTCGTAGTTGCAGTCGTACTTGTACACCTTCACCCTGTTGTAGAGGCTGAGGGTGGGCATGGCCATGAGGTTGACGACCAGCCCGCGCAGCGGTACGAAGTTGAAGCCGTAGCCGACACCGATGCTGGCCTGGTGAAGCTTGATGCGTCCGATGTTGTTGTTGTAGAGCATGACGCCGGCATTGCCTTGTTGCGACATGTCGAGGGACGACTGGTACCATGTGGCTCCCATGAGGAGGGAACCTGCCGACCGTCGCTGGATGACCGACTGGTTGTAGGCGGCAGCCTGCGAGTAGCGCCGTCCGTTGAACACAAAGTATCCGTTGACATAGACAGAGCGAATCCATACGGGATTGTATGTGTTTACTTCCTCTTCTTCTTTGAAGGCGACTTTCCCGTTTTTGTACTCTGTCCAGTTTAGGCTTGCCTCGTCTATGCTGAATCGTCTCAGCTGGAAGTTGATGCCGTATTTCGCACCTGTACTGCCGAACGAGAAATAGCGTCCGGCATTCTTGGTGAGTGCCTTGGAGAATCCTATTCCCGTTCCTCGGTAGCCTACCCAGAGTCCGATGGATGAAGCCATGCGGGGCGAGAAGTTCAGCTTCCAGTCTGTGCGTGCGTTGATGGCGGGAAATTCGATGTCGTTATTATGGATTACGTCGATGTCGCTTAGCTTGGAGCGGACGATGACCCTCCACGGCTTTTCCGGAATCTCGATGTAGTGGTGGTCCACCTTGCGCCTGGCCGCAGAGTCCAGGTAGGCTCCCAGCCACAGGAGCCGTTCCTTCAGGGTAAGCGTACCCCGTTTTGGCTCTGCTACGGCTGTTGAGTCCTGCTCCTGTGCTGTGGCATTCAGCGAGAAGAGCAGCCAGCATAATATGATAAGTCTTGCCATATCGGGTTACAAAGTTAGCAATAGTTTTTGTATCTGCAAAGAAAAACCATCTTTTTTGCTTTTTCTTTCCCAAAAGTGTTGAGTGATTTGCTAAAAAATTAGTACCTTTGCAGTGGCATAGACATCAGCCAGTCTGAGTTAAAGAATAGTATTCCAGTTGTGATTTGCTAAAAAATTAGTACCTTTGCAGTGGCATAGACATCATCTCTTCACCTCTTCCGAGGTCTTCTCGCGTTGTGATTTGCTAAAAAATTAGTACCTTTGCAGTGGCATAGACATCAACAACATAGCACATATCTGGCATACCATCGTTGTGATTTGCTAAAAAATTAGTACCTTTGCAGTGGCATAGACATCAATATTTAGGGATGAGATTCAGTTTAATGCGTTGTGATTTGCTAAAAAATTAGTACCTTTACAGTGGCATAGACATCACAGACCACGGCACACTAAATAAATAAGAAGTTGTGATTTGCTAAAAAATTAGTACCTTTGCAGTGGCATAGACATCATTTAACGGTCTTACCTGAACAACGAAACAGTTGTGATTTGCTAAAAAATTAGTACCTTTGCAGTGGCATAGACATCTTGAGTATATACAGCTGAAGGATCTCGAACGTTGTGATTTGCTAAAAAATTAGTACCTTTGCAGTGGCATAGACATCAAGATGGCTTCCGCAATCTCCCGTGGCGTAGTTGTGATTTGCTAAAAAATTAGTACCTTTGCAGTGGCATAGACATCGCAAATTGGCATTGACGAAGACACTATTACGTTGTGATTTGCTAAAAAATTAGTACCTTTGCAGTGGCATAGACATCTCTTCCGACTTCTCAAGAGAATAACGCATCGTTGTGATTTGCTAAAAAATTAGTACCTTTGCAGTGGCATAGACATCCCTGTGTCTTTATAGAATACGAATATTGACGTTGTGATTTGCTAAAAAATTAGTACCTTTGCAGTGGCATAGACATCTCAACGCTAATGGTATTGTTGATAGTAGCAGTTGTGATTTGCTAAAAAATTAGTACCTTTGCAGTGGCATAGACATCACAATTTTGAAAAAATACTGAGAGTCAATTAATTGCAAAGAAAAATAGAAAAGAAAAAATGCCACAGGGAGAAAGGAGAGTTCCACCAGAAAGATGGAATTCTCCTTTTCTAAAATAGTTCCAGTTGCTGGCCAGGAGCATTGGGCTGTTGGGGCTTGGTTCCAAAGAATAGTTCGATATTGCCAAATTGTTTGTCCGTGATGCACATGATGCCAACTTTTCCAAACTCAGGCAAGATTGCTTTTACTCGTTTGCGATGCACTTCTGCATTCTCCATGCTGGCACAATGGCGAACGTAGATGGAAAACTGGAACATGGTGAATCCGTCCTGCATAAGTCGTTTGCGGAACAAAGTGTATTCACGGATGTCTTTTTTTGTTTCCGTAGGCAAGTCAAACAATACCATGAGCCACATTACTCTGTATTCGCTAAATCGTTCCGCAATCATGACAAGTCAGGATAAGCAATCTTTCGTAATTCTCCACTGAAGCATTTGTAAAGTGAGGCTGTCGTCTGTGCCGTTGCTATCATCAGTGGACTTCGCTTGCCACCTATCACAACGTCGAGAGTAGGGATTGACAGCAGTTCTGCCTTGATGTCCTTTGAGAGTTCAATGTCCACTCCATAGTGCTCAGTTATTTGATATACAAGTGTGTCGACGTATGGCCGGTATGGTTCCATGATGTCATCGGCAAGACAGTAGGCATTGTAGCGGTTATGATGATGAATGCCAAGGGTGGGGAGGAGACCGCTGGCTACCAATGAACGGGCTACGATGGCACGAAGGATGGCATAGCCATAGTTTAAGAGGTTGTTAGGGGCTACACCTTCGCGGTCTCTCATAAAACCAGGAATATGCCCAAACAGACTTTTCCAATACTAGACGGCTGCACGAGCCTCATAGTTGTCTGGGTCTCCGCTACGAACATCGTTGGCCCACGCTTGCATACATTTCGTTTCTGCATCAGAGCATATGCTGAGCACAGCGGCCTGGTTCCTTATTTTGTATTGTATGGTCTGCTGCCATAGTTGTTTGCGCAGCGGTTGTGAGGCATCGAGCTGGTCGCGGAATCTTTCATTTTGGGTGGTGTTGCCCACCAACGGCAGAAGCAGTCCTACAGGAAGATGGCTTGAATCGCAGGTGATGACAGCACAGTTGTTTTCGAGCAGTGCCTCCAAAGCCCCTTGGGTGATAGTAATCTGCTTGTGGTCGAGCACCACCACACCAATATCCTCAATGGGGCGTGTCACCTCTGTAGTCTTTTTAAACTCCTCAGTCAGGTTGGCTGCTTTCTCCACTTCAGGGAGTTTGATTACTAGCTGGGCATCGCGCAGGGACAGGTAGGCGGGATTGCTGAAACAAAGTGTCTTCTTAATCATAGGTTTATAGTTTTACACCATTAAATTCTATGATATTGCCTAACCTATCTACCTTAATAGGAATGCAGGTTTCCTTTATCATTTCGCCAGTAATGGCACGTGGACTTTTTGAACCTTGGCTTCCAAGCCCATATTCGTCTTGTATTGGTATTTCTATTCCTATTTTCTTTTGGTCGGAAAACTTTGTTGAGAAGATTGTCTTGGCGCAATTAAATGGTATGAAGTTACCTGTATTCATACCAGGATCAATATATTTGTAAATCCGTTTTCTGTCAACAATTCCAATCTTACTTTGGATTTCTTCTTTGGTTGGTAAATATACTAAATCGTTGGGTGATAGAATGAAAAGCACTTTGTCTTCGGCATTTATTAAATCTGTCTCTTTGAGATATGTTTCGATATTCTCTTTCCACTTAGAGCCATACTTCTTCTGGCAATCTATCATGATATTGAGGGGTATAGTCAGATAAGAACGAACAATAATTGTTTCTCTTGTTTCATTATTTATTTTCTCCGTTCCAATAATAGCCCAGAAAAGGTTCGTTCCTTTCGCTGCCTCTACAAATTTTTTCGTTTTGTTGCCTGTTTGGCCTACGGCAAACTTGTCGGCTTTCTCGTAGACTCGTACTTTCAGAATTGGCTGATGTAGCTTTCCGTTGTTAAGTGCAACAATATTACGGTTCATCTCATCGGTGCCATCAGGAGAGAATGCTTGTTCAGGGTTGTTGCCCTTTGTGTCCAAATGTGCCAAGAGTATCTTCTGTATACCAGTGTCCGTTACGCTCTCCACAATCTTTTTTTTGTCGAAGCTGCTGTCAAGAGATTTACGAGTGGCAAAGTATCGTTCTTTGGGTTCACCATTCCGTTTCTTCTCGTCTTTTGTGAAATAGTATACTTCAATCTTCGCGGTATTGATATCAGCCCATACATCTTTGTGCTCTTCGACATACTTCTTGATGAACTTTGCATCACGTCCTTCTGCCAATAATTCCAGGACCTTCTTCTTGAAGTCCTTATTGACAATGTTGATTGGTTTTCTGATAGCCTCATTCAGAGAGATGGTCTTCTTCTTGCGTAGATTAACTTCTCCAAATACAGTGTCCTTATGCATCGATTTTCGTACAGCCCAACTGTCGCCATTTTCTTGTTTGCGAGTCTTCTTCTTTCCACTCTCATCATAATGCAGATAAGCGTTCGTCGTCTTGTTGATGACCCTTAGGTTTTGTTTGAAGCTGACAATGATGTTTTGTAGTGTTTGCAATGCATCAGTTGTGAACGAAGACCATGGGCTTAGAAACTCTTTGTAAATGTTTCGCTTTTTGCCATTAATGACAATCTCTTCGCATTTGCGTAGCTTACGTGAAAGGGCATGCTTCATTTCTTGGTGTTTGGGCAGTGATGCCTCATTGTTAAGCAGGTTAACATGGTCACGTGTTGCACAAGCTATCACAATAGCATCCATCGCATGGTGACGATGGTCAATACGCTTTTTGTTGAATCCTCTTTGCAATTCAAAAGGCATATTTGGTATCTCGTGCCCTTCTCTATTCAGCGTTGTAAAGCAATCCTTGCCTGTTATTTGGTTCAGTCGCTGGAATCGTGGTAGTATGATGTGGTTCCAGACGTCATTCATGCCCCAGTCTTTTTTCAGACGATCTGTTATAGAGCCGTTGCAAGAAATAAGGTTCTTCGATACCGCTTCTTGCTCATACTCTCCATTCTTTGTTTTTTCTCGTACGATATTAGAAAGCAGCCCTTTTACTACTTTACTGATATATCTGCTATCGTTCAGCTGTCGTTCGATGAATCCCTCTGGAATGTCGTCCATCAGTAGCTTTTTCATTTTAGTACGATTATTGGCATAGTGGTCTTTCACCAGTTTCTCGTAATTTGTGATGGAAAGTATTTCAACGCTGTCTCCCTGACTGAGTTGAACAATTTGCCCTGCATAGTTCTTAATGAACTCATAGCCGAGTTGACGGTCTTTCAGCTTGTTTACTTCGGCTTCACATATAACCTTATTGCTGAAAGAGTCATCGAAATAGCGCGATTGCGGAATAATATGCTCAATCTCGTATGCAGGAGTGAAAAGCTTAGCCAAAGGAATCATTCTTCCTGTATAGGGAGAGCGATACTTCTGTTCTAGCCAGCACTTGTATCGAATGATGTCAGACTTTGAGGGCTGTGCCATCTTTGACATCTTTGTGACGAACTCATATTCTTCATCCTCCTTTTTGAGGTTGTCAAGTGCGTTTTCTTCGTATATTCGGAGAATGTCCTGTTGGCCAGGTGAGAATGGACGAACGTTCTCAATACCCATATCGGGGTTCATAAACTCCATGAGCATGGCTTTGATCCGCAGATTAGTGTTTTCGTTTTGCTGAATGCGTTCAGTCATCTGCCTACGCTTGTCTGCTGGATTCTTCATTTCGCGACCCAGCTCAACATGGATTTCGTCTATCTGCCCTTCTTTTCTCCATATATCTCGAACGGTACGAAGTGTTTCTGTGATTACCTGCTCAACTATAGGATTGCGTAATGAGTGCTGTTTGAAGTTGCTCAAATAGCGGTCAATGTCTTCAGGCTTTTCCCATTTCTCTATTTCTCTTGCTTCTGAATGGCGGTCGTACACGATATAGCATGCCAGCCATACAGGTAATCCTTTGAAGTGATTGATGTCTGTAAGATTGATAGCTTTCTCACGGACGCGATTCTTGATATTCTCGTCGTATTCGCCTGTGATGATTTTCTCTATTCGTTTTTGTGTTCCAGCATCAATACTATCTTCGTTCCAATACTTGCCCATTCGTATTAGAGGAATCAACTTGCGAATTGCCTTTTCTGAATAGGAACCATATTCTTTCTTAAAGGGCTTAAGCTTGCTGAAGACTTCTGCGAAGTTTTCGCCAAGAGAGTTTTTCTCGGCAAAGTGCTTCAATGCCTTGCTTATTTCAATCTTATCTTCTACTGAGTAGAGGATGTGCCACAAAGCCATTTCCTTTTCGTGAGAAAGAAAACCAGCATCGATTCCGCATTTACTCAGCCCTGTAAGCATTGAGGCTCTTGTCTCGTTACAAGGATACTCTTTGTCCTCGACATAATTCCATCGGAAAGGATAATTGTCTTTTCCTTTTTCCTTTTTTATCTTGAAGTAGGAGTTGAGTAGCGTGTCCTGCTTGATGGAACTCCTGTCATTCAGCCACTCAAACAACTTGACGTAGTCTTCTTCTGACTTGAGCAATTCTGCCGTTACGTCAACATCGGTTTGTAGCTTACCCGCTGGAGCGGTACTGAATAAGTCCAATTGCCCGTCGTTAACAATCTTCTCTCGTTGGTAAATCCTAAGATTCTGGACAAACTGCCAAAGTCTGAATTCCTGAAAGAGCGGATTTGATTTGGCAATACACTTCACAGGATAAGAATTACCATCTTTGCCAAGATGGAACTCGTAAGGACAATTATCAATGAGTGACTTCTTGCTTTTTAGCGGACGCTGATAAAACAAAATGTCGTTTACGAACAGATTGACAAAATCGGGCTTGGAGATATTGTTACGATGGGCTTCATTACTTGGATATAGCTCTTCTATACATTTCTTATATATAGCTCCGTTTTTCAGCTCTGGAACCAGCTCTTGTTGAACTTGCAGAATTTTGATAAGTTCGTCTTTGTAGAATTTGCGTTCTACCGTTCGGACAAGTTTTCCAATAATCTTTTGATCTGGCTCTTGCAGGAGTGTGTCGTAAATATAGCTGCCAACAGTCTTGTGGCTGTTCTCAATATCTTTTTCTGTGCGGAGTTTTATCTTGGCATACATCCTTGCCTTCTTCTGTGGATCCATCCTTTCTATTTCATCTGTAGTGGGTAGGAAGGATAGTTCACACTTTGTGTTTCCGTCTTTCAGGAATGTTGTTTTTAAGACGAAGTCTTTAGTTTCTCCTTGCCACCCCGATACATCATTATAAAATGTAGCGCGATATACCATCCCATTGTCGAGATTCATTTCGTACCAGAACTTCTCATATTTCTTATCCTTTTCCTTCCTCTCGACAGAAAGTATTTTAGCACTGATAATCTCAATGACCTCATTAGATTTCTCTTCTTCCTCTTCGCCGCGTAGCTGATAATAACCACGTTTTTGGTTGAACTGAAGCAAAATCCACGCAAGCTCCTCTTTAGAAATTCTCTGAGTTAGAGCCTTCTTGCGGAGATAGTAAATAGTCCAGTCGTAAGGAACTTTCTTACCGTCTGCTATCAGTTGTGGCTGATGTTTGGCAAAGTCCGCCAACATCTCGTTGAATGTATCTTGAAATAGGAATGCATTTTTTCCATCAGCGTTCTTTCGCCAGGCTAATTTGGGTTCACTATCATTTGTGAATTTCCCATTTGTATCAATTTGTGATGCAAAGTGCTCTGGCAAGAATCCAAGATAGTTCAGTGTGCGTAGCATTCTTTCGCGTCGTAAGAGATTACGTTCACGAAGACGGCGAACCATTCTTAACCTTGTCCTTTCTTTTGTTTGCGAAATGGAATTGCCTTTGTCGAAATCCCCTAAGATGTCTGCAGACATAGGAATTATCCTGCTTCCTGCAGAACTGATGCTATAAGGCTTCAAATATGTTGTTGCATTATCGCGGGCGGTTTCTTCTGCATCAATCACAGCCCAACCTATACTGTTAGTACCCAAATCAAGACCTAATATCTTCTTCATAATATGCGTTTTTTAGTTATTTTGCCACAAAAGTACAAATTTCTTTTGAAAGATTTGGCGTTTTCGCAGAAAAAGTTTATCTTTGCACCACTAATTTTTAGCAAATCACAATAAGGATTATTCCGTTGTGAAAACATTAGGTCCCGGTCCATCGTCCTCAACGGTGGACTTTTTCTGTA
>JAEEGH010028763.1_pt1 | contig 10915 bp, 10 predicted proteins | sample 9134181 | NCBI WGS metagenome assembly JAEEGH01 (sample SAMN16246544, study PRJNA631951) | gut metagenome | biome: gut microbiome; feature: rumen; material: DP-attached | host: Bos | place: Iran: Karaj | collected 2018-10
ACGGTCGAGGCCAACGGTCTGGAGACCCTCTACGACGCAGAGAACGACAAGGTGGCTCAGGCTACGATGGGCTCGCTGGCTGAGGGGCAGAAGACTGGTCCTGCCGTGAAGGTCGTCAAGCTGCTGGCTCAGAGCACGGGCGACTTCACCCGCGACGAGCTGAAGAAGGACGTGAAGTTCAGCTGGACTGACAAGACCAAGGCCGAGATCGCCGCAGCCAAGGGCGATGCTGGCAATGGCTCTTCGACCGGCGGTGAGAACAACGGCGGTAGCGAAACCCCAACCCCGACGCCTGGTAATGGCGGAGGTGGCGATGACCCCGTAGATGGCGATTAAGCTGTGTTGACCGCAAAAAGAATCTCCTGCCCAATCGAGCAGGAGATTTATTTTAATAGATAGCGGTGAAGGTACTCGCGCCGCACCACGTCGACGATATGTCCTTTTATTTGATTCATGATCTGCTATTTTTTAAAGTAGTCGTTGTGCATCTTGATGATAAAGATGACGGTTGCGCAGAGAGTCGTGATGAGGTTGGTGATAAAGAAGAAAATACCTGTACTGATGCCTTGTTCAATACAGAGTATCAACCCCTGGCTCATGAAACAAAGGCTGCCTATCGCCATCATGCAGAAACCTGGCAGAGAGATACCGTCGGTCTGGCGGGTACGAATGGTCTGGATGGCCTGTGGCAGATAGCCGAGGATGAGCCCGATGCTGCCTAACCAGCCGATAATCATGTATAGCAAATTATTCTCCATAAGCAAATTGTTTTATGATCATTCTCTGCTGCAAAGATAAGATGTTTTTTGCCTCATTCCAAATTTTTTCTTCAAAAATAATTGTAATTTCGAAAAAAGTTGTATCTTTGCGCAGTAATCTATCAAAAACTAAAAATTTAGAATAATGGAAAATGAGTTTAATATAAAGCTGGAAGGCACGACCCTCTATGTATATTTAGGGTATGAACTGATGAATGAAAATGCCCCAATATTGCAGAACGAGCTGAAGAAGTTTTGTGGACAGCAAATCACGAAGATCGTGTACGACGCTACCGACCTGGTATTTATCTCCAGTAGTGGTATCCGCGCTATCTCTTTTACGTTTAATGGATTAGGCATGTCGCCTGAGGTTGAGTTCGTGAACTGTGCCCAGAAGTTATACGAAACGCTGGAAATCGTGGGCTTTACCAAAATCATCAATTTTGTGAAGGATGATTCGAGAAAGGGAAATACAGATCTCCTGAACCCTAAATTGAAGTCAAAGGTGAAGGAACTCCAGCAGCAGCAACTCGATTATTTCTCAGCCAACAACGATGTGGTGATGTACCAGATGAAACTGGGAGGGGAAGAAGACTAAAAACAATAATAAATAATATATATAGGTGTATGACAAGCGATAAATATGTACTAACTATCGACGGCAAGGATTTCTGGTTCAAGAAAGACCAGGAGGTTGACAAATACAGTCTCCATCTGGAGAAGCTGTCGTATGACAAAGGTCTTTATCGTCCAGCAGAGATGCTGGTCACGATGAACATTGGTGGCCAAGGTATAAAGAACGATCAGCTGGTCAAGGCCTTCTACATGAAGGACGTCAAGCTGAAGATCAATGACGAGATGGTGGCAGAAAACTATTTCGTCTTCAAGGTAAGGCCGATATTCCAGAGAACATCGAATGGAACCGGCTCAAAGGTGGAACTGACCATCTACAGTCAGGACAAGCTGATGACCCTCGACAAATACTCGAAGGCCTGGTCGGGCACGAAACTCGGCACAAATATCTTCAAAGATGAAATGAAAGGTTTCAATTTCAACGGACAACCTATCTCAACCAGCTGTGACCTGCAGGTGGTCGATTACGGCTCCAGCGAATTCATCCAGCCATATCTCGTGCAGTATAACGAAAGCTTCTACGATTTCCTGCGGCGCACGGCCAACCGATGCGGAGAGTTCCTGTATCATGAGAACGGCTCCATGCACTTAGGTATGAAGATGAACGACATCGCCAAGAAAAAGGATCCCGACTATGCGGAAAGAGCCTATAAGCGCTATTATGAGAATATTCTCCGCGAGGGAACGGAAACTTCCGACTTTGCCTATAACTATCTGAGCGAGAATCGTAGTATGCCTGAGAAAGACGATAAGCCTTACAGCAATCCTCTGACCTACGACGACTATCTGGACGACGTAAAGCGCGACTACACGGATATGTGGGAACAGTTTGATTACATCAGCAAGAACATCGTCAATTCTCTCTGCTTGGCGTTAGGAGGAACATCGCTTCTGTCGATCATACAGAACGAGATTGTCACAAACGGTTTCAAACTTCTTCACGCCACGACCGCCGCGACCAATTTGAACCAAAAGCACACGGATGGCAACATCACACCATGGGCGGGGATAGGTGAACAGAACGGTGACAAAGTCAGGCAGTTTGGTACCTATAAGGATCAAACACCGAAAAATAACTTCTGCGGACAGAAGGTCAACATGAATGCCGAATTCTATGCGCTGGTACGCGAGGCTGAAAAGAAGGTGAGCGAGAATGCAGTCTATCTGGAGTTCGACGAAGATACCCAGAAACTGTCGATAGGTGACAAGATCAAGGTCGACGGCGAGTATTATGTCGTCATAGGTGTGAACGGCAGCTGTATATACTCATATACCGACGAGTCGTCTAAGGCTACATTCGACGAGCGTCAGCAGGTGATTGCCGTGAAGCTCTATGGTGAGGCAGCCATTCCTCCAGCACTGCCCGACATCATTGTTCGCGAGTCGCAGCCCCAGCTGGCATTTGTCGTCGATAATTTCGACCCTGAGAAATTCGGCAGGGTGCGCGTCAAGTTTGCCTGGCAGCCCAAAGAGGAAGAGGACAAAGAGAAAGAGAATGCTTCGCCGTGGATCCGCGTATCGCTGCCCTTTGCCACTGATGGCGCGGGCGTGAAGTTCAAGCCGGAAATCGGCGACGAGGTGATGGTCAGCTTCGAAGAGGGTAATGTCGAGCGTCCCTACGTTTCCGGCTTCCTGCTCTCACCGCGCACCAACAAGACATGGAGTTGGCTGCCCGACCGTTCGATCACATCGAAGAACGGTCATACCATCACCTTTAACGATGGTATCGACGGCGCCAGTTCCTTATATGCCCTTTTACCCTTCTGGAAGCTCGTCAGGAGTTTCCTCCCCAATGCTGTCATTCCTCCGGCGCTGAGTGATAGCGCCATATTCAGGGGTCTTACCGGCGGCATGACGCTCAGTGACAGATTCGGACTCTACAAGATCAATCTCTCAAGCGATTCCCGTTCGGTCTTCATACAGTCACCGGTGGGCGATGTGACGCTTAATGCCTTTACCGGCATCAATATCTCAGCCCCCAATGGCGACATCAGTATTCAAGGCAAGAACATCAAGCTCGAGGCAAGTGACACGATATCTATTGAGTCGGGCAAGGCTGTCAAGCAGCGTTTCCTTCCCGGCAATGAATCCTATGGCGAAAGCGGTACATTCTGGGATAGCACCGCAGGCCGCGTCATAGCCGACGTCGGTCTGACTTTCCTCCGAGATATCAGAAGCCGCACGATTGACAAGGTTGTCGATGTTAAACTCGTTCGAACGTTGATGGATACGGTACTGCGCCCCATCGACGGCACATTGAAGATCAAGTCGCCCACCTTTGTACGTATTGAGGCGGGCAAGGGTTCTGCCGAGTACCCAAGATCAGCCAGAAGGAAAAATGGCGACTTGGAACATGTCCCCTACGATTTGTATCCCAGTATTACTAAAGTAGCGTCTATTGCCAGAAGCAGAGTAGAGTTTGTTCAAAGTGCCTATGAGAATATGTGTAAAGACATTGCGGCATTTAAAGTATTCTCCCAAGCGGCATGTGTAAACGCCAATGAAAAAGCTATCTCTGTAGCGGATATCAAGAATGCCTCATTCAAAGAAAATAAGTCTGACCTGGTATTTAACTGGGATCCGATAAAGTCTGTAGATGAATTGGGTAATGATTATCAAGACAAATATAATAATCTCAAGAATGAAAAGCCGAAGGAGGATGATGATCTATATGCATGGATCGAAGGGAATGCCATCTACCATAGGGATATGGAAGAGTGGAATCAAAAACTGAGAAAGCTCCAGGAGACTTACGCAAATAACCTAAATAAACGAAACAAGACTCTGGATGATAGGGAAAAGCTGGAAAATGCTGCAAGGAAACTGAGTGATAGCATTTATTCGCTCTATTATTTTACTAAGGTGTATTTCAACTCAAAAGATGTAGATTGTGAAAATCTGATTTTCGCCAATTCTATCAAGGGTGCGCTCGATAGTTTGTCTTACAATAAAGAAATACCTATCAAAAACGATACGAGAAAGGAGACCATCAACGACTGGGCTGCTCAAAAGAAACATTACATGAGGCTAGCCGTCTGTTCATTCTTTTCACAAAGTGAGTTGTCGAGTAAGGTGTCGAGTAAGGTGAACAACAAATTCATGACTCTCAGTGAACCGACAGGCGTTACTGACAATCTTGCCGATGATATCACCTGGCAGACTTGTGTTGGTTCTATGGTGAGCAAGCCTACTACTGCAGAGAAAATAAGGCTTATGATAAAGGAATGGGCGGATGAGACTTATAAAGACCCATACGAGGATCCTATAGTCAATCAGCATCGTTGGAAGGTAGGTGTGGATGGAAAGATTCTCATGTCTGACAATCCAGGAAAGACCTTGACTTTTGGTAATAATGGTCTTGTCCATGCAACCAACAACATGGCATTTACTGATAAGTCATGTGATGAGTTGAAGAATATGTTATGTTCAATTGGTACTAATGTAGAATAATGAAAGGATATAATTATGGCAGATTCGATATTTTCTAACTGGCTGTTGGCTCTTCAGAATCTTCAGTCGAGCGTATCGAAAGATCTTTCCGAAATACGCAAACAGAAAGCAGAAATACAGCAACTGAAGGCGGACATCCTGAACGAGGTGGCCAGGGGTAAGTTTATCCGCGACGACGAGCGTATCGTGCTCTCAGCCCCCGAGATTGTGATTGGCAACGTGGATGCCGGCGGCATGTTGTATGGCGACGGCGGCACTATCATCATCCGTGGACAGAAGTTAGGTCTTCAGGGTGTCGGTGAGAATGGCACTGTGGACACACGCGCCGCCGTCATCGCCCAGACGGCTGTCGATCCCGGACCCGACGGCATCGAGGAGGTGGTGCGCTCACAGTCGGCCGTCATCACCCAGGCCAAGCACATCACGCTGCAGAGCAACGAGGCCGTGGAGGACGGCTATTTCTCACGCTCGGCCACGACGACCGGTGCTACAGGCATCAGGATTCATGCCGACGAGGAGGTGGAAATCGATGCTTCGCAGTCGGTGGAGAACCGCAAGGAAGCCATTGAGAACAGTCTAAATGAGTTGAAGCAACAGGCGTTTGACCTGAGCAGCGAAGGCCTCACCACCATGGCGAAAATCACCGGCACCGTCGCTGCGATGGAAGCGATGCTGCAGGGGCAGGATCTCATCAACTTCGATGAATTTCTGATGCGCGTCTCCGTGACCATTCTCGACGAGCTGTCTCAGACATTCAAGAACCAGCTGCCCACGGCTTACGATGCCCTTGAGAATGCGATCTCAACGATGACGAGACTCGCAGAGGTCAATCGCAGGCAGAAGGCCCTCGAGGCGGAGAAGAAACTGGTAGAGGATGCTACCGAGCATTTCAAGGAGGAGGCAACCGGCGCCCACCTCACGGTGACCGCCGAGCAGATGTCATTTGCCTCGAAGGACGGCGACAATAACATCCGAGAGAACTCTGCGGCATCGATCAGCGTTCAGACGGGCAGGCTGAACATCAGCAGCTATAAGAAGGACGGCTCGCTGATCGATGACAGTTGTGTGCGCATTGCTACCCACGATGTGGAGATCAGCACGGTGAATCCCCAGTTGAAGGAGGAAGGTAAAGCCGACGGTGACTATACGACCGAGGGCAGTGTGCAGATCAATTCGAAGAACGTATCGGTGGCTGCCGTCGACTATTCCATCAGTGATGGCAACTACGAGGTGAAGGAGCAGACCAAGGATAGCAGTTTCAGTGTGCGAACAGAGAACGTCAGCATGCTCTCATTCGACACCGAGGGCAACACGACGGGCTCCTGGTACGTGGCAGCACAGAATATGGGACAGGGCTCGTTCGACAAGGACGGCAACGTCACGGGTGCGCTGAACCTCTCTGCCGAGAAGATGCAACTGGCAGCCTTCGACAAAGATGCCAAGGCTTCCGGACAGGTGATGATCAATGCCAAGGATGTCTTCGTGAAGTCGGTGGATATGGACCGTTCTTCAGGTAGTGACAAGGGATTGGCGGAAGGCGGTAACATGGTGATGCTGGCTGAGAAGTTGTTCGTGGGTCGCACCGACGACAAGACCCTCACCAAGGAACTGCAGATATCGGCCGAGAAGGCAGGTGTCTATGCCAAGGAAACCGCAGAGATCCAGCAGGACGGTGGCAAGGCCTTGGTACAGCTCGACGGTGGCAACGTGGCTGTGAAGGGTTCGAAGGCTGAATTCTTCGGTGACAACACCGTGAACGGTAAGACCGAGTTCAAGGGCGATGTCAAGGCTCCGAAACTGGAGGCAGATAATCTGGAGGCCAAGTCGTCGTTCAAGAGTTCGAACATCAGCGACGGTATCTCCGTTCCCGGGGCACCCTCTTCAGCCCAGCTCAACGCGAAGCTGAAGGAAAACGATGCACCGAAGCAGAAATAAGAAGTTAAGAACGTTAAGAAGAAAAAGATATGAGAAATTCCATAAAGATATTGATCGGCGAGATGGATGCCAAGCTCACAGGCCATGCAGGATTGCTGAACTACCGATACATGAACCTGTGCATCAAGGCTGAGCCGGCAGCGCTGTTGTCTTTAACTGTTACCGATATTGAGGGTAATGTGTACAATATTGAGGAAGTGGCCGACACCATGATTCCTGACGACTTCTCGTTTGAGTTCGTGCCTCGCGAGATGGCGATGCTGCCGTTCATTCAGAAAGGCATCGCAGAGTCACATCCGGAGTTCAAGCAAGAGGTGATAGAACCTAAGGAGGAGGATCATTTCTTCGTGGCGAACACGGCTGAATATGATCAGGAGAAGCATATCATCTGCACGATGCCCGAGGTGGACAACAATCGCTACGACGTCCTGAAAGAGTCGGTCAAGGCACTTTACGATGACAGTATGGTGGAGATCGACAAGGTAAAGGTCAAGTATACAGAACTATTGGCTGACAGGACGAGAGAATTGCCGAAGGAAGAGGCCGACGAGGCCAAGGATAAGCTGGAAGAACTGTTCAAGCGGTATTCCGAAATCTGCAAGACATACCGCGACAATAAGGTGAAGGAAATAGAGGAGAGCCACCAGAAATGGCTGGCCGATCAGGCCGAGGAAAAACTTAATCGCATACACGTCAATTAAGAGATTCCCCGGCTCCGTATTTATTTCTCTCTTACGAACCTTCTCGGCTTCTCTACAGCCTTGCTGCTGTCAGCGCTCTCGCCACGAGTCCAGCCGTAGTAGTTGTTCCAGCCGTCATAGCCCCAGCGATAGCTGTTGTAGTTCGGGCGGCTGACGTTATAGAGCTCGAAATCCACGTCTTTGCCGTGATCATAGATATAGCCGGAGAAGCGATTGCTGTTCAAGCGATAGTCGCGGATTTGGAGCGATGTTCCTTCCTCAACGAAGTGCACGTAGATGACGCGGTTGTTAACCTCCCAGTTGATGTGGTTGGCCACATAGTCCCAAGGTGCTCCGCTGTAGTAGTCTACCCAGTAGCCCGTTCCGCTGGAATATGTGTAGGGATCCTTCAGGAACGTGATCTCGGTAGCGGTTGAATTGTAGTACCTGCCATCCCACTCTGAAGAGATGTACATATTTCCCTTCCATGTACCCTCGAGGGTGTAAGCGATCTGCTCGTCCTCGCAAGAGGTCAGCGATACTGCCATCATGCCCATCATCGCCATCATCATCAGTGTATACAGCTTCTTCATAATTTTACCCTTTCCTTCATTAATTGGTTCAACTTTTGTTTTCTGGTGCAAAGTTAAGAAGATTATTCCATACCTACAAGGGGAAAACCTATAAACTGATGTAGGGTTTTCCCTAATTATCTCAAAATAATTTGGATATTTGCTCACTTAATCGTACCTTTGCAGCGGATTTCGGAAGGAGTCCGTCGCTTTACTATATATAATAAGGTAAATGAACGCTTTCAAGAAAAAGAGATGGCACTGTCTGTCGGGACAGGAGCCAACGGAAATGGATAAGACCATCATGTTCTGGGAGAACAAGGGTAAGCTGGTGCCTACGCGCGAGTTGATCAAGACCCCTGAGCAGATAGAGGGCATCCGCAAGGCGGGTGTCGTGAACACAGGTGTGCTCGACGAGGTAGCCAAGCAGATCCATGCGGGTATGAATACGCTGGAGATCGACCAGATATGCCGCAAGTATTGTCAGGATCATGGAGCTATCCCCGCTTGTCTCGATTACGAGGGTTTCCCCATGAGTGTGTGCACGAGCATTAACGAAGTGGTGTGTCACGGTATTCCCAAAGAAGAGGATGTGCTCGAGGAGGGTGACATCATCAACGTGGACTTCACGACGATTCTCGACGGCTACTATGCCGACGCGAGTCGTATGTTCATCATCGGCAAGACCTCGCCGGAGAAAGAACAGCTGGTGCGTGTGGCTAAAGAGTGCCTGGAAATCGGAATGGAGGCAGCCAAGCCTTACGGATTTGTGGGCGACATAGGACATGCCATCGAGAAGCATTGTAAGAAATACGGTTATGGCATCGTTCGCGACCTCGCTGGTCATGGAGTAGGGTTGAAGTTCCATGAAGAGCCCGACGTTAACCACTACGGCCATCGTGGTACTGGTATGCTGCTTGTGCCTGGGATGGTGTTTACCATCGAGCCGATGATCAACATGGGTACTTGGCGCGTTTTTATCGATGCCGATGATCCCTATGGCTGGGAAGTCATCACGGAGGACGAGAAACCGAGTGCCCAGTGGGAGCACACACTCGTGATGACGGAACATGGCGTGGAAGTGTTGACATACTAATTGACAATTGATAATTGAGCATTGAACATTAAAGATTAAACATTGGATAAGGATATTTATATATTAGGAATCGAGAGCTCGTGTGACGATACGTCGGCGGCTGTGCTTCGGAATGGGGTGCTGCTGTCGAATGTGACGGCCTCGCAGGCTGTGCATGAGGCGTATGGCGGCGTGGTTCCCGAACTGGCTTCGAGAGCACATCAGCAGAACGTGGTGCCTGTGGTACACGAGGCCATCAAGCGTGCTGGTATCACGAAAGAGCAACTGACGGCCATTGCCTTTACGAGAGGTCCCGGACTGATGGGTTCATTACTCGTGGGTGTGAGTTTTGCCAAGGGTTTTGCGCGTTCTTTGGGTATTCCGATGATCGACGTGAACCACCTACAGGGACATGTGATGGCGCATTTTATCCGTGAGGATTCGGGGAATGTGGATAATGAAAACAGTATTCCACCACTTCCGTTCCTTTGCCTGCTCGTCAGCGGTGGTAACTCACAGATTGTGAAGGTGAATGCCTACAACGATATGGAGGTGTTGGGACAGACCATCGACGACGCGGCTGGAGAGGCTATCGATAAGTGCTCGAAGGTGATGGGACTGGGTTATCCCGGTGGTCCGATCATCGACCGTCTGGCTCGCCAGGGTAATCCGAAGGCTTTCACCTTCGCTGAGCCGAGCATCCCAGGACTGGACTATAGCTTCTCGGGGCTGAAGACCTCATTCCTCTACTCACTGCAGAAGTGGGTGGCCGAGGATCCCGACTTCATTGAGAAGCACAAGGAGGACATTGCAGCCTCATTGGAGTGGACCATCGTGGACATCCTGATGAAGAAGCTGAAGAAAGCCGTGAAGCAGACGGGTATCAAACACGTGGCCGTGGCTGGAGGTGTGAGTGCGAACAACGGTCTGCGCAATGCATTCTACGATGCACAGAAGCGCTACGGTTGGACCATCTACATCCCAAAGTTCAGTTATACGACGGATAATGCTGCCATGATCGGCATCGTGGGCTACTACAAGTATCTCGACGGGGAATTCTGTTCGATCGATGCCCCCGCCTTCTCGAAAGTAACATTTAAATAGTAAATCGTAAATAGTAAATCTGTAAATCGTAAATAAATAGATGGATTTTGAAAGTAAGGTAATCAGCAGGGATGTCAGTGAGATCCTCTGGGAAACAGAAAAGACGGTCAGCACAGCTGAGAGTTGTACAGGCGGACGTATCGGAGAGGCCATGATCGCAGTGCCTGGTGCATCGAAGTATTTCAAGGGTGGCATTATCTCATATGTGAATGAGGTGAAGGAGAGTCTGCTGGGTGTGGACCATCAGTTGCTAGAGGAGAAAACGGCTGTGTGTGAGGAAGTTGCAATAGCTATGGTGAAGGGCGCATGTAAGGCTTTGAACACCGACTACGCCATCTCGGCAACTGGTATCGCAGGACCCGGTGGCGGCACAAAGGAAATACCGGTAGGCACCATCTGGTTGGCCTGTGGAAGTCAAGAAAGAGTGGTGACCCTGAAACTGGAAGAAGATCAGGGACGAGACTTGAATCTGACCAACGCCACCAACAAGGCGATGGAGCTCTTTTTGGACTTTCTGAAGGAAGAAAATGAGCCAAGACCGGTCTATGAAGGTTAAAAAATATTAATTCTTCGTTTTTCGCTTGGTGCAATGATTTGAATCTCAATTAAAATATGTACCTTTGCACCCTGTTTGGAATAAGTAAGTGTAAATCACAAGTAAAAAAGTAGATAGAAATGTCTAAAGTTTGTCAAATTACAGGAAAGAAG
>JAEEGH010028765.1_pt1 | contig 10915 bp, 8 predicted proteins | sample 9134181 | NCBI WGS metagenome assembly JAEEGH01 (sample SAMN16246544, study PRJNA631951) | gut metagenome | biome: gut microbiome; feature: rumen; material: DP-attached | host: Bos | place: Iran: Karaj | collected 2018-10
TGGCCAAGTATGCCTATTACAACACCCACTACGTAAACAAGGATACCACCCAGCTACCTGTTGACAATCGTTACAAGCAGCAGGAGTTCTATCTTTCTACAGCCAATGTACTGGAGCTGCTACCCAATTGGAGTGCATCGCTGGCCTACGACTTTAAATGGAACAAACTGAATGCCAATATCTACAACTTTGCTTACCCCACACGCATTTCTAATCTGGTAAGCTTAGCTACAGCTATCGACTACAAACACCTGAAGGCGCAGGGCTCAATCCTGGCTACCTTTATCCACGACAAAACCCACCGCAGAGGCGAGTTCGCAGGCTTAAACAGCAGTCATTCGCTATCTAAACTCACACCAGCGCTGTTTGTAAATGTGTATCCCTTCCGCGGCACCTTCTTCTCTATGCGAGCCTACGTAAAAAAGAGTTTCCGCATGCCAACCTTCAACGACCTGTATTATACCGATATGGGTAATGCCAACCTGGTGCCCGAGAGCGCCTTGCAGTACGATGCCGGCTTTGCGCTTAACAAGCACTTTGAGCATGGTATCATTCGCCATGCCGAGATGCATTTCGATGCCTATTATAATACAGTACACGATAAAATTGTGGCTTACCCCAAGGGGCAGCAGTTCCGTTGGACGATGCTGAACTTAGGCAAGGTTCACATCAAGGGAATTGATGTTGAGGCCGAGGCCGATTTCAAGATTAGTAAGGATCTGATAGCTACCACTCGTGCCCAGTACACCTATCAGGATGCACGCGATGTTACCGATGCCGAAACCTCGTATTACAAGCATCAGATACCCTACATCCCCTGGCACTCTGGTTCGGCCATTCTGGGTCTTACCTATAAGAACTGGAACCTGAACTACTCGTTTATCTATGCAGGCGAACGCTACGACGAGCAGGAAAACATTATCTATAACCACATGGAACCTTGGTACACCAGCGACCTGAGTCTGGGAGTTTGGTGGAAACTAAATAGTGTGCTGATGAAAGCACACTTGGATGTGAACAATCTGTTAGGTCAGGATTACGAGGTAATCGTAAATTACCCTATGCCTGGTCGCAACTATGCACTAACATTAAGCGTTGAGATATGAAGCAGCTAGCATACTACATATTAACCCTGTTGCTCCTTTCGGCCTGTCGCCAGGATGTGATGATAGTGCCGATGGAGAAAAGCGATCCAGGCGGCAAAACGCAGCAGGGCGATATCGTTGGCATGTATCTGCTGAATGAGGGTAATATGGGATCAAACAAGTCGTCGCTCGACTATCTCGACCTGTCTGATTCTACAGCCCACTATTATCGCAACATCTACTCGCAGCGAAACCCAAGTACTGTAATGTCGCTGGGCGATGTAGGCAACGATTGCAAGATATATGGCTCGCGTCTGTGGCTGGTTATCAACTGCTCCAACAAGGTTGAAGTGGCTCGTGCCGATTCGGCTATCAGAATAGGAAAAGTAAACATCCCTAACTGCCGATACGTTACGTTTAATGATCGCTATGCCTATGTGTCATCATATGTGGGAACAGTTTATGCTTCGAGCAACAGTCCGCTAGGTAGTGTGTATAAGGTAGATACACTCACCTTGCAAAAGGTCGACTCTTGTAGTGTAGGCTATCAGCCCGAGGAGATGGCCATTATCGGCAACCAGCTTTACGTGGCCAACAGTGGCGGCTATCAAGGTATGACAGGGCAAGGTTATGAGAGTACAGTAAGCGTGATAGATATGGCTACCATGCAAGAAACCAGCAAGATAGAGGTAGCCCCCAACCTGCACCACCTGAAGGCCGACAAGTACAATCAACTGTGGGTAACAGCTCGTGGCGACTATATGACTGAGGCATCGAGCATCTGGTGGTTGGCACCAGACGAAAGCGGCAAAATGAAGGTTGGCGGATACATCGATCAACCTGTAAGCGACCTGTGTATTGTGGGCGATTCGCTCTATTTCTACGGCTCTCAGTGGAGCGAGGTGTCGATGAGCAATACCGTCACCTATGGTATCATCAACGTAAAAACGCATCAGGTGGTAAGCACCAGTCTGTCGAGTGCACCCGAGATTAGCAAGATACGCATGCCTTATGGCATCATTGTAAACCCCATCCATCGCGATTTTTATCTGATGGATGCCAAGAACTATGTATCGAGTGGCGAGTTGCTACACTTCCTGCCCGACGGCACCTTCGACTGGAAGGTAAGCACAGGCGATATACCTGCCCACGCTGCATTTGCATTTAAAAGTAAATAACGAATAGTGAAGATGAATAGAAATATTAATAGTACAGGGAACGTGATCAGGATGGTGAGAGTGCTGATAGCACTATTCACTATTCACTGTTCACTATTCACTGCAAAAGCCCAGCGCATGGATGATGTGGCTGTGCACTCCAAGTACATTCAGGCGGTAGATGAGTATCGGCCTGCCCCAGGACAATGGACGAATGTTATCCCAGAGTATGAAGAGGGTGATACCGAGGCCGATATGGTGCGAAAGTGTACAGAGAGCATAGCAGGCGATTATTACAGTACTCACCTGATTTCGCTTGGTGGTTGGGGCGGCTATGTCACTTTCCACTTCGATCATTCTATCGCTAATGTCCCTGGTCAGCGCGACTTTGCCATTTGGGGTAATGCCTATCAAGAGATGAAGAACTTGGTTTTCGGAGGTATGAACGAGGCTGGCATCGTGATGGTATCGAAAGATGTGAATGGCAACGGAAAGCCCGATGATCCTTGGTACGAAATCAGCGGTAGCTGTGATGTGGACAGCGTGGGAAAGGTCATCTACAACTACGAAGTGACCTATCGTCAGAATTCGATGAAAGATATCCCCTGGACTGACAATCAAGGCAACTCGGGTACTGTGGATCGTCTGTATAGCTATGATAACCACCAGCAGGAGTACTATCCACTCTGGTTGCCAGACGGACTGACATTTAAAGGCACCCGTTTGCCCGATAATATGCAGAATCTCTCTGATCAGGTTGATGGTAGTTGGAGTCCGTATTACTATGTGTTGATAGGATTCCGCTATGGTTATGCCGATAATCTTAGCAACTGGACAGACAAGAGTGATGCCAACTCGTGGAACTACGAGGGCTGTGGTATCGATATCAGTTGGGCGGTAGATGAGAACAGACAGCCTGTGGATCTTGATTTCGTGGATTTCGTGCGTGTCTATACAGGACTTAATCAGAAGTGTCCTCAACCCGACTGGTGGGGCGAGACTTCTACTGAGATTCAGGCAGCAGAGGATATCCACCTCGAAGCCTCGATCGAAGCCATCAAGAACGCTCAGACAGGTATTCGTAGCGTCATTAAGGATGCTAGTCAGAAGCGCTTCTACGACCTTCAGGGTCGAAATGTAATTCCAACCAAGAAGGGTGTCTATATTCAAAACAGAAAGAAGATAGTTATCAATTAATTCATATTAATCACTTAAAACAAAAACAGTTATGAAAACAAACAAATTATTCGGACTTGCTGTCCTCGTGTGCGGTTTCGCACTGTCGTTCACATCATGTACTAATGATGACAATCCAGTTGGTGGTAAGAGACAGGCTACAGTTTCTTTCGAGAATAAGAAGCTTGGCGCTGATGGCTATTGGAGTGGTGACGAATCTGGTACTAAGTTTGACAACTGGGGAGCTGAGGCTTTTGCTTGCCAGTATAAGGAAAAGGGCGTAACCTTCCCAGTTAACTACACACCATCATTTGCCAGCTGGTCGGGTTTTGCTATCTCTAACCGTACCGCTACTACTTACAAGGATTTGAATCCCGATCAGTTCAATAGCGCAGTCGGCGCCGCAAAGAGTGGCAACAACTACTGTGTAGTTTATACCTTTGGCGAGACTATCGACTTTGGTCGTGCCGTTACCCTGAAGGGCTTCTGGTTTACCAACGAGGCTTGGGCTGTTGATGCTATCCTGAATGGCGATGGTATGACACCTGGTAAGTTCGAGAAGGACGACTGGTTCAAGTGTATTGTTACCGCTACATTGGCCAATGGTAAAACCAAAGATGTTGAGATTTTCCTGGCTAAGGACGGCGAGTATGTAAAGGATTGGCAGTTCTGCGATTTCCAGAGTTTGGAGAAAGTTACCAGCCTGAGCTTTGCATTCGATAGCACAAAGAAGAACGACTACGGTCCAACAACTCCTACTTACATGTGTATCGACGATATCGAGTTTGAGTATTAATGAGATACATTCAACTATTAATCATAGCAGTATTGCTCACAGCCTGCGGAGGTGCGAAGAAAAACGCACCTCAGCAAGCTGGGGGCGATGCTGTTACCTTTAAATATGCCACACAGATTAGCGTCGAGAAGTTTGATGGCTATACGGTGGCAACTATCAAGAACCCTTGGAAGGAGGGTATGACCCTGCACCGTTATGTGCTGATACCTGCCGACCAGGAAATACCCAACCATATTCCCAGCGGTACTATTGTACGCACACCATTAAAACGCGCCGTAATGTTTACCACCGTGCATTGCGCTATGTTGATGGAGTTTGGCAAACAGGATTGCATATCGGGTGTGGCCGACTTGAAGTACATTAAGATACCTTGGATTCAGGAGCAGGTGGCCAAAGGCAAGATAAGCGATGTGGGCGATGGTATGAGTCCTGTTATCGAGAAAATTATCGACGAACATCCTGATGCCCTATTCCTGTCGCCTTTCGAAAACAGCGGTGGCTATGGTAAACTCGAAGAGATTAACATCCCCATCATAGAATGTGCCGACTATATGGAGGCCTCGCCTTTGGCACGTGCCGAGTGGCTGCGTTTCTATGGCATGCTGTTTGGTTGCGAAGAGCGCGCCGATATGCTATTTCAGAGTGTAGATAACAACTACCACCAGCTTAAGGCATTGGCAGCAAAGGCTAAAACAAAGCCATCGGTAGTGGTTGATAAGGTAACAGGTAGCGTATGGTATGTGCCTGGTGGTAAAAGCACCATTGGCCAGATGATTAGGGATGCCAACGCACAATATGCTTGGGCCGACGATGAACACAGCGGGTCTATCTCGCTACCTTTCGAAACGGTTCTGGAGCGTGCTGGCGATGCTGATGTGTGGCTTTTCAGATATAGTGGCGATCACGATATTACCTATGATGAACTGCTGAGCGAACATCATGGTTACAATCAGTTTAAAGCGTTTAAGAACCAAACGGCTTATGGTTGCGATGTAGAGCGTTCTTTGTTCTACGAGGAGTCGCCTTTCCACCCAGAAAGACTATTGAGCGATTTTATCCATATTCTGCATCCCGAACTGGATACGATGACCTCGATGCGCTATTTTAAAGAGGTTAATCGCTAACCTCGTTCAAGTGGTCAACATACGCCGTGATAGCTTCTACCAACAGGTCGTTTTCCTCGGGCTGTTGGGTAGTTACGCGGAAGTAATTGTTGTCTAATCCGCGAATGTTCGAAGCGTCACGAATCAAAATGCCGTAGTTGTCTAACAGCCATCGCTTCAGTTCTATCGATGTACTTTTATTTATGGATACCAGCATAAAGTTGGTATCTGTCTTCATGACCTTCAATCCGTCGATAGTCGATAAGTTAGCGTGCAGTCGCATCGTTTCCTGAAGATATACTTTCAGGTCGGGAATCATCTGCATGTTGTTCTCAAGCATATATTTGCCTGCCTCGATAGCCAAGGCGTTAATCGTCCAGGGCTGACGTATCTGTTTCAATCTACCTATAATAATAGGCGAGGCCACGATATAACCCAAGCGCAGACCTGGTATACAAAACGTCTTAGAGAGCGAGTGAATCAGCATCAGGTTAAACACATCCGTCATTTCCTTGGGCTCCAGCATAGGTGCTAAGGTGTAATCAGCATACGACTGATCGATGACATACAGATAGCGTGGATGATTTCGTACGATATGGTTCAGCATACCCTTTACCAGCACGTTACCAGTAGGGTTGTTAGGGTTACAAATCCAATAGATACGGTCCTTGGGCAGTACATCAAACTCGTCCTTAACGTCGTATGATATAATATGGTTAAACATGCGACAGGCATCCTCGTATTCGCTAAATGTGGGTTGAGGAATGATTGACGACCAACCCTTGTACAGTTGTGCTATCAGATAGATAGCCTCGTTGGCGCCGCTGGTAACCATCACGGTGTTCTCCTTTACACCCAGTTTCTCGGCCAGCAGGCATTCCAAAGTGTGGGCATCAGGCTCAGGATAGTGGCCCACCACATCAAAATGCTGCATCAGGTGCTCTTTCAACTCTGTGTAGTCGGCCTGACCATACACATTCGAGCTGAAATTAATCTTCACCTTGTCGCCATAGCGAAACACATCGTCACCGTGCCCGTATATCATAAGCTTAATAGATATTTATACCTGTTTTGTTACTTTTATTGTCATGGTCTTGGGATCGAAGGCTATACCCTCCCGTTCTATAAACCTGCCTAATGCCCCTTGTTCAGCAAGCGTTTTGGGCGATCCGATAGCTACAGACTCGCCTTGAGTCATCAGCCAGATGGTATCGGCCATCTGCAAGGCCAGTTCCACATCGTGCGTGGATAAGAATATTACTTTGTCGGCCTCGCGACTAATGCGACACAACAGCTGCAACACCTCAACCTTGCTGGGATAGTCGAGAAAAGCCGTTGGCTCGTCAAGATAAATCACAGGTGTTTGTTGGGCCAGCGCTTTGGCTATCATTACCTTCTGGCGTTCGCCATCGCTCAGCGTGTGCACCATACGCTTCTTTAGCGGCTCTATGCCCACCATTGCAATAGCCTCGTCAACCACCTGCAGGTCGTCTTTCGAATAAGTGCCCCAAAACCCTGTGTAGGGCGATCGCCCCAGCGATACCAGCTCGCGAACAGTCATATTCCTCACATCAGGCTTTTCGGTCAGTACCACACCTATCAGGCGACTCAGCTGTTTATCGCTGTACTCCGAGAGTTCACGACCTTCCAACAGTATCTCGCCACCTGTTTTGGGTTGGAATGAAGATAGGGTTTTTAGTAGCGTTGATTTTCCTACACCATTAGCACCCAACAGACAAGTAAGTTCACCGCTTTTGATGGTACCATCGATACCCGTAGCCACCGTTTTAATACCGTGTTTTGTCTGGTAGCCGATGCTTAGATTGCGCAGCTCTATAGTTTCGCCCGTCGTCTTCATGGTGCAAAGATAGTAAAAAGTTTGGAAACAGTATCACAATTTGCAAACTTTTTTCTGTTCGCGAGTTTTATCTTATGCAAGCAGGTGTGTAAGTAGTATTTTTATACCAATTACTATCAGTATAATACCGCCTAAAAGTTCTGGCTTTAGCTTGCGAGCTATCGATTTGCCGAACCTTACGCCCAACCTGTAGCCTACAAAACTGAACATGAAAGATACCAGACCGATGATTAAAAGCGGGTAAGCTATCTGTGCAAAGGCACGATAGCCTGTACAAGCAAACGATATACCGATGGCCAGCGCGTCAATACTTGTAGCTACGGCCAGCACCAACTGGGTGCGCAGGTTCTTAGGGTTAAACTGCTGTTCTTCCTCGTCAGAGAACGATTCGCGAATCATTTTTCCACCTAAAAACGCCAGCAAGCCAAAGGCTATCCAGTGGTCGATGGCTTCCAATTGCTCACTAAAGTGATTGGTAGTCAGCCAGCCTATCAGTGGCATCACGGCCTGGAAAAGTCCGAAAAGAAAAGCCATACGCAGAATCATCGCCCACAACCAACGGCGAACGATAACACCGCTCACAATCGAAACCGTGAAGCAATCCATAGCCAATGCAACGGCTAACATCCATATATCCAGCGAGTTCATGATAATATTTTGCTCTTTCTTATACTTTAGCTTGCAAAATAACAACTTTTTTTTGAGATAAACAAATTTTTTATTACCTTTGCGCTCAGATTTTTTAACTAATAACCGATTCAAAAAAATGAAGAAGATTCTTTTTCTAGCGTTCCTTATGGTCTCGGCCTCTACGGCTTGGGCAAAACAGGTTGTTATCCAAACCAAGAACACCACGATGGTGCTTGATGTAGAAACGGGTAAACAACCACAGTATGTGTATTATGGTGCAAAACTAAGCGACTACGATTTGCAGAATCTGCAATCCCCTCGTGACGGACGTATGGATGCTTATCCTGCTTATGGCATGAACTGTACTGCTGAAGCAGCTGTAGCCATGACCCATGCCGATGGCAATATGTCGACAGAGCTTTTTGCAACAGATGTAACCACACAAGGCTCTGTTACTCAGATTACGTTGAAAGATCCCAAATACCCTGTTCAGGTAGTGCTGTGCTATCAGGCACGTTTCGATGAAGATATGATTGAAACCTGGACAGAAATCAAAAACGGCGAGGCCAAACCCATCACTCTTACGCAATTTGCCTCTTGTTCACTGCCCATCCGTCGCGGAAACGTATGGCTTTCGCACTTTGGCGGTTCGTGGGGCAACGAGGCTCGCTTGATTGAGGAGCCTATCCAGCTTGGACAGAAGGTGATTAAGAATAAGGATGGTGTACGCAATGCACATACCGATCATGCCGAAGTGATGTTCTCGCTCGATGGTAAAGGCCGGGAGAACAGCGGCGATGTGATTGGTGCCGCCCTCTGCTACTCAGGCAACTATCAGCTGAAAGTTGAGACCGATGACACAGAGTACCACTACTTCTTTGCTGGCATCAACCCCGATAACTCGGCCTATCATCTTAAGAAAGGTGAGACATTCACCACGCCAAAGGTGGCATTCAGCTTCTCAAAGTGTGGTCTCTCAGGTGTATCGCGCAATTTCCACAAGTGGGGCCGCAAATATATGCTGGCTCACGGCAATAAGGAGCGTAAGATACTGCTCAACTCTTGGGAGGGTGTTTATTTCGACATCAACCAGCAGGGTATGGACCAGATGATGGGCGATATAGCCTCGATGGGAGGCGAGCTCTTTGTAATGGACGATGGCTGGTTTGGCGTGAAATATCCTCGCAAGACCGACAACTGTGCCCTTGGCGACTGGGAGGTTGATAAAAACAAGCTACCCGAGGGTATCGAAGGTCTGCTTCGCGATGCCAAAAAGCATGGCATTAAGTTCGGCATCTGGATTGAGCCAGAGATGACCAACTCGGTATCCGAACTCTACGATGCACATCCCGACTGGGTTGTAAAAGCACCTAAGCGAGACGTTGTGAAGGGTCGTGGCGGCACGCAGCTGGTACTCGATCTGGCTAACCCTAAGGTGCAGGACTTTGTGTTCTCGATTGTAGATAACCTGATGACAAAATATCCCGAAATCGATTATATCAAGTGGGATGCCAACATGGCCATCATGAATCATGGTTCGCAGTACCTCACCATGAACGATCAGAGTCATCTTTATATCGAATATCATCGTGGTTTCGAGAAGGTTTGTCAGCGTGTTCGTGCCAAGTATCCCGACCTTACCATTCAGGCCTGTGCTTCTGGTGGCGGTCGTGCCAACTGGGGCGTGCTGCCTTATTTTGATGAGTTCTGGGTAAGCGATAATACCGATGCTCTGCAGCGTATCTATATGCAGTGGGGTACAAGCTATTTCTTCCCTGCCATCGCTATGGCATCGCACATCTCGGCCACACCTAACCACACAGTTTTCCGCACTACAGCACTCAAATATCGTGTTGATGTAGCTATGAGTGGTCGCTTGGGTATGGAGATTCAGCCAAAGAATATGACTGACGACGAGAAGGAACTCTGCCGTAAGGCTATCGCCGAGTACAAGCAGATTCGTCCTATCGTACAGTTTGGCGACATCTATCGCTTGGTTTCGCCTTACGATAAGCAGGGATTGGCATCGCTCATGTATGTGGATGAGCAGAAGTCGAAGTCGGTATTCTTCTGGTGGAAAACCGAATCGTTCCAGAACGAGCATCTGCCACGTGTAAAAATGGCTGGTCTCGATGCCTCGAAGAATTATAAGATTCACGAGTTGAACCGTATCGATCTGCGTCCGATGGATGTCGAGGGTAAGGTGTTCAGTGGTGCCTATCTGATGAATCACGGCCTTGAAATGCCTTATCGTAACGAGCCCGAATGGAGCAAGAAAAACGATTGGAGCAGTCGTGTGTTGTTGCTTGAGGCACAGTAACTTAGGCTAAGAAAAAGGCGCAATATACATTCTTTTCATTAAAATAGGATGTATATTGCGCTTTTTTTCGTATATTTGCAGCCGAATGGAACTACAACGAAGATTAGAACATTGGCTGATTACGCTATTCATGCTTTTTGCCGTGCAATTACACGCCTTAGATGTGAAGCATTTTACTTATTCACATCTGGGTATAGCTGATGGTGTGGATAATCAGCGTATATTTTCTGTTTGCCAAACCACATCTGGTGCCATTTGGTGGTCGTCTATGAAAGGCGTAGGTCGCTATAATGGCTCGAAAGTAAGGATATACCGACTCGACGATGGTACGCCTTTCGCTCATCTTGGCGGGCGTGTTATAAAGATGGCCACTAACGATAAAGCCATTTATGCTTTTGATAATCGTGGCTCCATCTATCTTTTCCAGTCAGTTCTTGATGGTTTTAAACCAGTAGCCAGCATCTCCAAGAAGCTGGGGCACGAGGTGGCATTAAACGATATCCACGTAAAGGATGGCAACCTGTTCCTGGCCTTGCACGATGGTGTTTATCTGCTGAAGGACACCACACTTACCCAAGTGATGAAGGGAACTTATGTAAACCAGATTGTGCCCATGAGGGGTCATCTGCTGTTCTGTGCCCGAGATGGTGTGTATAACGAACGGGGCCAGCGATTGTTACCTTATAATGCTGAGTTCGGCTACTACGATGAAATGTCGGGCCGTTTGTGGGTTGGAGGTTACGAGAATGGCCTGCACTTGGTAAACCTTAATCAGAATGGCAAGATTACT
>JAEEGH010028769.1_pt1 | contig 10915 bp, 3 predicted proteins | sample 9134181 | NCBI WGS metagenome assembly JAEEGH01 (sample SAMN16246544, study PRJNA631951) | gut metagenome | biome: gut microbiome; feature: rumen; material: DP-attached | host: Bos | place: Iran: Karaj | collected 2018-10
TCACATGTTTTCAACGATATTCATCAAACGGCCGCGTTTCGCGTTCGTCATATCGCTGGTCATCATGCTGGCCGGCGTCGCGAGCTATTTCACGTTGCCGGTGGCGGAATATCCACAGGTATCGCCGCCGGTCATCGTCGTAGGAACCTTCTATCCAGGCGCTTCAGCACAGGTTATCGCGGATACGGTTGCCGCGCCGTTGGAGACGAGTATCAACGGTGTCGAAGGCTTGACGTACTTTGAATCAAAATCGGACAATGCGGGTAATTATTCGTTGACGATCACGTTCGAGACAGGCGTCAACGAAGACATGGCATTGACCAACGTCAACAATGCCATCAAAATGGCGGAATCGAAACTGCCGCAGGAAGTCAAGACCAACTTGTTCAGCTATAAGCGGTCATCGGACATTCTGGGCGTCATCGCGTTGCTCAGTGACAATCCTGAACATGACTTGAAGTACATCTCCAATTATGCGTCCATCAACATCACGGACAACTTGTCGCGTCTGAAAGGCGTCGGTCAGTCGTTTGTGTTTTCGGACAAAACGTATTCCATGCGTGTGTGGCTGGATCCGCTGAAGCTGCGTGGTTTCAACATGAGCATCGGCGAGATTTCCAACGCCATCCAGTCGCAGAACATCCAGGCTGCCGCGGGCTCCGTCGGAACGGATTCGTCCAACCCGTACATGTCGTTTAAAATCGACACGCAAGGCCGTCTGAAGACGCCTGAAGAGTTCAAAAACATCATTGTACGCACAGGTGAAGACGGTAGGCAGATTCTGTTGAGGGATGTGGCTCGTGTGGAGATGGGGTCTGAAAAATACACGGGCCAAACGCTGTACAACGGCGGTCCTGCGGCTATTATCGGTGTGTTCAAGATGAACGATGCCAACGCCTTAACGGTCATGACGAAGATTCGCAAAGAAATGGATCGTCTGGCGAAGGATTTCCCGGAGGGCATGCATTGGGTGATGGGATACGATTCCACGCGATTCGTGAAGGTGTCCATGAAGGAAATCGCGATGACGCTGCTCATGACGTTCATTCTGGTCGTGGTCATCACTTACGCCTTCCTGCCGAGCTGGCGGGCGACGGTCATTCCGTCGGCAACGATTCCTGTATCGCTCATCGGCACGTTGCTGTTCCTGAAGATATTCAACATGAGCATCAACACGCTGTCCATGTTCGCGTTGATTCTCGTCATTGGCTCTGTCGTCGATAACGCCATCTGCGTGACGGAAAACTGCATGCGACTCATTGACGAAGAAGGGCTTTCGCCGTATGACGCGGCGGTCCGCTGCATGAAAGAAATCTCCACGGCGTTGATTGCCAGTACGTTAGTCGTTCTGGCCGTCTATGTGCCGATTGCGTTCTACGGCGGCATGGTCGGTATCATCTACACACAGTTTGCTGTGACGATGTGCACGGCGTTGGTGCTTTCGACGGTGAACGCGTTGACGTTGTCTCCCGCGTTGTGCGCCATGCTGTTGCGCAAGACGAAGCCCGCGTGGGGACCGTTTAAAATCTTCAACTGGACAGTTAATACGACGCGTAATGGTTTCGTCAGCGTCTCTGGCTTGTTGGTCCGCCATCTATTCATTACATTGATTTTGTTCGCGGGCATTCTGGCAGGCAACTTCTTCCTGTACGGCCATATTCCGCCCGCGTTTTTGCCGTCTGAAGACAAAGGTGCGTTGTTCGCGGAAGTCATTCTGCCGCCTGGCGCGTCGCTTCCACGAACGGACGATGTCATGCATGACGTGTTGGAACGCGTGAAGGATGTCAAAGGCATTCGTAATTCGCTGCTGATTCCTGGCGAATCCATGACGGCGGGTAGCGGTGAAAACTGCGGTTTCGTCATCTTCGAACTGGATTCGTGGGAATTGCGCAAGACGCCAGATCTGCAACTTTCTGCAATTCAGGCGGAAATGACGCGTCGTGTGGCGGATGTGGCGGATGCACGAATCATGGTTCTCGCACCGCCACCGATCAATGGTATGGGCGCTTCCGGCGGTGTGACGTTCGCTTTCCAGGCGAAAGGCGAGAAGACGCCGCAGCAGTTGTCCGCCGCGGCGGAGGAGCTCTGCGCGAAAATCATGCAGACGGGTAAAGCCGTCTATGCTTTTTCTTCATTTGATGCAAACACGCCGATGCTGAACATCAACATCGACCGCGCGAAAGCGCAAGCTTTGAACTTGACGCCGAGCACCATTTTCTATACGTTGCAGGCGTTCTTTGGATCCATGTACATTAACGATTTCAACCGCTTCTCAAAGACTTATAAGGTCATGGTTCAAGGCGACATGCAGTATCGTAAGAATCTGAATTATCTGAAGCAGATCTACATTCCTTCGACGACCGGAGCGCAGGTTCCGTTCGACGCAATCGCGACGCTGAACTGGACGCAGGGCTCCCGTCAGGCGGAACGTTTCAACATGTTCCCGTCAGCTAGTATCAACACGCAGTCCGTTCCATTCTTCTCGTCTGGTCAGATGATGTCTCTTGTCAGCGACATCATGAAGGATTTCGGACAGGACTACGGTATCAGCTGGACGGGCATGTCCTATCAGGAAAGCCAGAATGAAGGAAAAATCATTTGGATTTTGGCGATGGCGTTGTTGATGGCGTATCTGTTCCTTGTGGCGCAGTATGAAAGTTGGACGCTACCGATCTCCGTCATCCTGTCCGTTGGAACAGCGACGTTAGGCGGTCTGGTGGCGTTGTTTGTGACGCGCGGTGACATGAACATCTACTGCCAGTTAGGTTTGCTGATGCTGATCGGTTTGACGGCGAAATCCGCCATTCTGATGGTTGAATACGCCAAACAGGAGCGGGAAAGCGGGAAGACGATTCCCGAAGCGGCCGTCAGTGGCATGCGCATTCGTTTCCGTTCCGTCATGATGACGGCGCTGTCCTTCGTGTTCGGTGTGTTGCCGTTGTTGTATGCGACTGGTGCTGGCGCGGCTTCCCGTCACGCCGTTGGCGTGACGACGTTCTGGGGCATGGCCGTGGCGGCCGTCGTCGGTATGACCTTTATTCCAGGACTTTACGTTGTATTCCAATACATCGGCGAATTCTTCCTGAACATGTTCCATGGAAAGAAAATCGAAACGAAATAGGCCCTTTGGGTTGACATTCCGTAAAATGCATTAATTTAAACCTTGTGTATCAAGGGAGGGATGGCGAAGAACTCCGCCATCCCTTTTGTTTTTCAGGCCAAAATAGGAGAATGACTGATGATGAAGAACAGAATATTTGGAATGGTCGCGTTTTTCTGCATGCTGGTGGGATGCCTATGTGTCGCGCAACAGCAGGAAGAAAAGATTGATTGGGAGGCTGCGCAGAAAATACGGCCTGGCGTCCGTTTTGTGAAATTTCAATGGGAGACGCCGCGAGCCAAACCACTTTCAGCGGAGCAGGTCGAGAAAGTACATAAAGAGATGATCGAGAAAAAGCGTTCTCAGGAGACCATCGACAACTACAAGGCGGATGTCCGCCCCATGAAAATCTACGTCATGCGCATTGATTTGACAATGAAGGGCTTAACGTTCACGGGAACGGGGCGCGCGGAAGGCTGGGGCGAAAAAATGCCTGACCATGCTAAGCAGATCATTCGCACGCGTCGCCTCCGCACGGCGCAATTCATGAAGGACTGCCGCAAGCCGAAGGAAGAGGGTGGTCGTGGTCTGGACATGATTGTTGCGAACAATAGCGCTCCATGGTCGCCGTGGGAGTCGCCATATACTCATAAGTTCGGTAATCCCACGGCCTTGAATATCTCTGACGGCGTGATTATCACAGACAATCCAGGCGGCCACAAGGCGATTTTGGTCGTTTATAAAAACGGCAAAATCGACATTGTCGATCATATCGACACGGCGCAGTATGAGGCCGAAGGCCGCACGAAATACGATGATATCTGGTTCGCGCATTCAGGCTTCGGTATCATTCTGAAGAACGGTGAAACGACGCCGCAGACGACGTCCGGCTACGATCGACCGTTGATGCCGCGCATGACATGCGGTTTGGATAAAGATCGTCATTATATGTATTTAGTGGCAGTGGACGGCCGTCTGTTCGGTTGGAGCGAAGGCGCAACGGGCACGGATTTGGTCAAAATCATGCGAGCTGCGGGCGCGTATGATGTGATCGACTTCGATGGCGGCGGCTCCGCGACGCTATGCTATTGGGACGATGAAAAGAAGGCCCCGCAGACTGTCAACCGCCATGATCGCGTTCCCAATGGCTACTACCGCCCCTGTGGCATGAATATGGGGCTTTACATCAAGCATGAAGAATAATCGCAGAGTGCTGAACAGGAAGCGGTTGCATGTTGATTGAATGTGAATGCTTCGACGATTTGGGCGGTTGGACGCTTGAGACGCAGTGCGTCGCGGCGATGGGCAGCCCTTATCTGATGGCGCACGGTCTCGGACAGCCTGTAGCGGATGCGACGACATCTGTGACGTTGTCCAGTGGGACATGGCATGTCTGGGCGCGGACACGTAATTGGACGGCCGTCTGGAAACGCGGGACACCTGCTGGACGCTTTCAGATTTGTGTCGATGGACGACCACTTCCTGTTGAACTTGGAACAAATGGCGTCGATTGGGCATGGCAGAAGGCTGGTGATGTGACGTTAACAAATGGCGTTCACAGACTTGCATTGCATGATCTGACAGGCTTTAACGGCCGTTGCGATGCGATTTTCATGACGCAAGACGCATCATTCCAACCGCCGAATGACGCGGATGCATTGACGGCTTTCAGACGTGCGGAATGCGGTGTGGAAGTCGTCGATGATCCTGTGGAATATGATTTGATTGTTATTGGTGGCGGTTATGCGGGCGTGTGTACGGCGTTGGCGGCGCGAATCAGCGGCGTGAAGACGCTGCTGATTCAAGATCGTGGCGTTTTGGGTGGTTGTGGAAGCAGTGAAATCCGTGTCTGGACAGGCGGTCTGACGAATCTTGGAACGTATCCTGAGCTTGGCAATGTCAGTGCGCTTATCAGTCCGATTGGCGGAAGGCCCGGACAGGTGAAATCCGCTGAACTGTTCGAGGACGAACGGAAGGCGCGTCGTTTCACGGAAGACCATGATTTGTTGTTGAACGAACAGATGATCGACGTGGAAAAGGAAGGCCGTGTCGTTAAGGCGATTGTGACCAGAAATGTCCGAACTGGCGTGGAAACACGCCGCCGCGCAAAATTGTTCGCGGATTGCACAGGCGACGGAACGCTTTGCCAAAAGTGCGGCTGTGAGATGATGGTCGGCCGTGAGGCAAGTTCGCGTTTCGGCGAGACATTGGCTCCCGAACAGGCGGACAGGCAGGTCATGGGGCATTCCGTCCTGTGGGAACCGCGTGATTGTGGCCATCCCGTGGCGTTTCCTGACATCGACTGGGGCATTGAATTCAATGATAAAAATGGCTTGAAACGGTTCAATTGCTGTTGGGATTGGGAGACGGGGCAGTATCGCGACCAAGTCCGCGACATCGAATATATCCGCGACTACGGCCTGATGACCGTCTTGGGCAATTGGTCATGGCTTAAGAATCGTTCTCCATATAAAGAACAACTTGCGAATCAAGAACTTATGTGGGCGTCAGCGTTAGGTGGAAAGCGCGAAAGCTACCGTGTGGTCGGCGATTATGTGATTACACAGCGTGACATAGAGGAGAAGATTCCGCATGAAGATGGGACCGCACCGATTACGTGGAGCATCGACTTGCATTATCCAGATCCTGTGAATGAGGCGGTGTTCGGAGAGGCGTTCCAATCCTGCGCATATCATCGCGGCATCGTTTCGACATACGATGTTCCATATCGCTGCCTAGTCGCACGGGACATGGACAACGTGTTTCTTGGCGGACGCATCATCAGTGCGTCACATGTGGCGTTTTCCTGCATCCGCGTGATGCGAACGTTAGGCATGCTTGGCGAAGTCGTCGGCATGGCGGCAGCCGTCTGCAAGACGGCGAAATGCAATCCGCATGATGTTTATTCATCGCATCTTGAAGAACTTAAAGAACGGATGCGGCGTGGCATACGGCTGTTGCCGCACGCCTACATGCCCGGAACGGAAGAATGGTATCATTTCATGCGACCTATTGGAAGCGTCGGCAACAGCGATGAAAATATCAGAATCAATGTTGGCGAAGACGGTTCGGAGCCCGAAAAGCCCGAATCGCTGCATGAGGCGATCAAGAAGCTTGGACTAAAACATAAATATTGTAAAGGTAACTAATTAGCAAACAGGAGAAAATCATGATTCAAGTTTTATGCGATGGCCGTCTGTTCCATTTGCAGACAAAGAGCACGTCATACGTCTTTTTCGCGAATCCCGTCGGGCGTCTTGAACACATCTATTATGGTGCGCGGGTGGAAGATCCTGCGACCATGATCATGCGCCATGGGCGGCCCGCTCCCGCGTCGTTCTGCGTGATGCGGAAGGGTGAGTATAGCAACATGGGGCCGGATGTGCTACCACAGGAGTATGCTGGTTTCAACAGCGGCGACATGCGCATGGCCGCGTTGACCTTCAAGACGGAGGATGGCGCCGCGTGGACGGATTCGCGATTCGTTTCCTACAAAATCACGAAAGAAAAACGCGCATTGCATGGTCTGCCGAGTTCATTCGTTGGTGTGAAAGACACGGATGTCGCGAATCTGGAAATCACGCTTCTGGATGAATGCGGCGGCGTGGAAACGACACTGCTGTACAGCGTGTTCGCGGACAACGATGTGATTTCGCGTTCGGCAATCGTGAAGAACGTATCTGACAAAGTCGTCCGTCTCGAACGCGCCATGAGCGCGCAAGTGGATTTCACTGGCAAGAGCCATTATGAATTGGTGAATTTCTACGGCAGCTGGACTCGCGAACGCTATTTGGAGCGCACACCGTTGCGGCATGGCATCCAGGCGACGGGCAGTCTGCGTGGTGCGACGGGCCATGTCCATTCGCCTGCGTTGATCCTCTGCGAACCAGGCGCGACAGAAACCATGGGTGAGACGTTCGCCTTCGTCTTGGAATATAGCGGCAACCATTTTGAAGCGGCGGAAGTCGATCAGTTTGACTACGTTCGTGTGCAGATCGGCATCCATCCGGGCCTGTTTAGCTGGAAACTAAACGCAGGCGAGAGTTTCGAGACGCCTGAAATGTTCATGACGCGGTCTGGCGAAGGCTTCGGCAAAATGTCGCGGAATCTACACGATTTCATGCGGTCGCATCTGATCCGCAGCCCATGGAATGGCAAACGCCGTCCGATTCTTGTAAATAACTGGGAAGCAACGTATTTCAACTTCGACGCGCAGAAGATTCTGGACATCGCGAAGATGGGCGCGAAGCTGAACATCGAAATGCTGGTCTTGGACGACGGATGGTTCGGTCATCGTGATGACGACAAATCGTCATTGGGCGATTGGTATGAATTCAAGAAGAAGATCGGCGATATGAAAGATTTGGCGGACGGCATACACGCGTTGGGCATGAAGTTCGGCCTGTGGTTTGAGCCCGAAATGATTTCGGAAGACAGCGATTTGTATCGTGCTCATCCGGAATGGGTTCTGTGTGTTCCGAATCGCCCGCGCTGCTATGGCCGTACACAGCTGATTCTGGACTTCAGCCGTCCGGAAGTCGTGCAACATCTGTACGATGTGATGGCGGGGCTAATTGGTCGCGCAGGAATCGATTACATCAAATGGGACATGAACCGTAACATGTCCGACGTGTTCTCCGAAGTCCTGCCCGCTGACCAGCAGGGCGAAGTCGCCCACCGCTACATTCTCGGCGTCTATAAGCTCAATGAGATGCTGATCGAAGCCTTCCCGAACCTGCTTATCGAAGGTTGCTCGGGCGGCGGCGGTCGTTTTGATGCGGGCATGATGTACTATCTGCCGCAGATTTGGTGCAGTGACAACACGAACGCCATGGAGCGTCTGATCATCCAGGCTGGCACGTCGTTGCTCTATCCTGTGGCATCCATGGGCGCACATGTGAATGCACAACATGGGCCGGCGCGGTTCATTCCATTCGAAACGCGCGGCAACGTCGCAATGGCGGGAACATTTGGCTATGAGCTTGATTTGACGAAACTTGACGAAGATGAACAGGCGACGGCCATCCGTCTCAACAAGGCCTATCACCGTTACCACGACACGATTTCCGAAGGCGACTATTACCGCCTGACGGATATGTTCAAGGTGAACGAAGTGGAGGCGTGGTGCTGCACGGCAAAGGATCAAAAGCAGGCTGTTCTGACCGTCGTTCGACGCACGAAATACGGCAACATCAAACGTGTGCCGCGTTTCACTGTGCCTGGTCTTGATCCCGCGAAGAAATACCGTCTTGTCGATGATGCCGTCGAGCCTGCGAAGCAGCAAATCTTCCCAGGCGACGTGCTCATGAACTACGGCATCTGGTGTAACGAACTGGACTTCCGCGACTGCGCCTCAAAGGTGTATCTGTTTGAGATGGTTGATTAAATGTAAAGTATTCTAGGCTTCTAGAATTCTAGTATTCTAGAAGCCTAGAAGCGTATTTATTTCGTAGAAAGATACTTGATGTTCCTGAGCCAGTAGGTCATCTGCGTACCGCGTGGATTACAGCCGAAGCGGAGGAATTTCACTGTGGCGTCGGCTGGAATGGCTCCGTCGAACATGATGCGGCGGACCTCCCATGTGGTCAGCGGATGCTGGTAGGGGACGTTGATGACGCGAACCGACTGGTTGTCGGGTGTCGTGTAGGCGACCATGACATATGCGTAGTTCATGTCGTTCTCGACTTTGTTCTGCATCGTTTTGACCTCGAACTGAATGCCTTGCACGTCTTTGAAAGACTCTTCCGGCTGTTTGAGCGTGTGGACGGGATAGAACCAGCGGTCCACATGGTTGTTCCATGCGACGTCGAAACGCAGGGCGTTTTCCGCTTCGTCGAAGGCGCATTGATAGGAGGTCGCGGAGGTGTTTTGCTCCCAGTCCGACGGCTTCATCCAATCCATGGGAATCTGGCGGCAGTTCTGGAGGAAAAGACCGATGAGATGGACGGGAATGTCCAGTTTTGACGTCTTTTTACCGTTGAATACGCCTGAAAAGACAATATGGCCTTCAAAGACGCCGTCCGGGAGGCGTGGCTTGAAGACGGTTTCAAATTCAATTTTGGACATCGGTGGAATCGTGACGCTTTGCGGGATGCCGCTGAATTCGCCGCCTTCGGCATTGACGGTTCCCGTCTTGGCGCTGTCTTCAAGATTCCAGACGATGACTTTCAGTCGGCCGCCGTCCGTGCGCGGCATTTCGGCGACGGCTTTCTGTCCAGTGATGACGAAATCATCGTCGTTGAGTTCCGCGCGGAAAATGACCGTAAGATCTTCATCTGCAGGAGGATTGAGATGGCGGTCGATTTCGCCTGCGGGAACGGGCTTGATATCCGCCGCAAGACCATGGATTCCGCTGAGATAGGCGGGATAGCGATCCGCCGTGAGGGTGATCTGCCCGTTGGTGGCGTTGACGGCGGAGGGCGTTCCGAGCATGTCCGTGACCGTGTAGCCGCCGTCCGCAATCTTCAGCGTGAATGTTTCGGGCGCTTTCGGGTTGTCATAGGAATCGACGTATGAAAGTTGCCAGAAAACAAGCACTTGCGATTTGTCCGGCCGTTCGAAGAGGACGGTCTTGAGGCCGTCTTTCAGCTTGATTTCGCCGAGAAGCTTCGCATCGACCAGATGGGCCATCATGGTGGACATGGCGGCGTAGGCGGGCTTGACGGAGCCGTCGCGGCGCATGGTCCCCCAGTCCTTGGCGCCTGCCGCTTCGTTGTACGGCGGAAAGACGAAGAAATAGTTGCGGGCGACGCCCTGCATCATGTGGTAGATCTGCGATTTCGGATAGAACTCCGCGTGGAGCATCTCCTGTGCGGGCGAATGGGCCTTGATGCCTTTCATGACGCCGTCTTCGGCGGAATGGCCTTCCAGATTGGTGCCGCATTCGGTCATCCAGATGGCGCGGTTCGGGATGCCGTTGTCGGCCAGGAATTTGCGCAATTCTGAATCGATGCCGGCGTAGTTCGCTGGCGCCGCATAGGTGTGGTAGTTCATGATATCCGTGTATTTGGCGGTGTCGTTGAGATACATGGCGCGGTGGTAGGCGGTGAAGACGCCTGCGCAGGCGGCGCCCGGGGCGGCGACGATGTCCGGCTTGCCCGCCTTGAAGCCAAGGCAGGCGGCCTTCATGGCGGCGGTGTAGTCCCAAACGGGAGCTCTTGAGAAGCCGATGTCTTGTTCGTTCCAGAACTCCCAGTCGCCCATGCGGTCGCCGAAATCCTTTGCGAGCCGTTTGCAGGAATTGAAGACGCCCGCCAGATCCCGCGGAATGCCCTGTGGATTGTCCGTCCAGCCGGGCGCGTCATGGAACATGCCTGATATGAGGATGTTGCGTTCTTTCAGCAAATCCGCGTTGTCCATGAAGCGACCATATTTGAATTCGTCGCGTGCGGCATTGACGCCGCCCCACGTCAGCCGTTCGCGGACATGCGGGAAGCCTGCCCATGCGATGAGATCGGAGACGAGCCGATATGTGTCGCCGTCATACCAGCGGCAGTCGAACGCACCGCGGGTGGCCAGCCAGCTCTGGGCGGAATCGACGGCGAAGAACGAATCGTGCGGATACTTCCGCGTGGAGGGATGCGGGACGATCGTGAAATTGAAGGACGGGACGGTCTTGCCGTCCGTATTCGTCGTATTGACGATGTAGTAGCCGTTTGGCAGGGCGGGAAGCGACAGCGGCTCCGTGCCGTCCTGTGGCCAGTCACCGCTTTGGAGCGTCTTGCCATGCCAGTCCAGTAATGTGTAAGTCAGGCCTTTGACGGCAGTTGTCATCTGCAGGACTGGTTTGTCGCCTTGGAAGAAAACGTTGCCGGG
>JAEEGH010028770.1_pt1 | contig 10915 bp, 8 predicted proteins | sample 9134181 | NCBI WGS metagenome assembly JAEEGH01 (sample SAMN16246544, study PRJNA631951) | gut metagenome | biome: gut microbiome; feature: rumen; material: DP-attached | host: Bos | place: Iran: Karaj | collected 2018-10
ATTGCACTTGAAATTGCCGGTACGCTAAGAAACCACATTAAATCTAACAACAGCTCCTGCATTGTATTTATCGCACCTGCGGATGTCCAGCTTGACTGCGACGATAAGACAATAGTTCAGCCTGATGTCTTTGTGGTCTGCGACCGCAGTAAGCTGACAAAACCGCGTATCGTGGGTGCTCCGGATTATGTTGTTGAGGTTTTGTCTCCTTCAAACGGTACTCGATATATGGTCAGAAAACTGCTTAAATACAAGAAAGCAGGTGTGAGGGAGTATTGGATCGTAGACCCCGAAGAGCTGTGTGTCTATGTATATCTGTTTGAAAAAACAGACCTGCCGGTGGAATACAGCTTTAATGACAAGATTCCCGTCGGTATATGGGATGGGGCATGTGTTATAGATTTTAAGGAGATTTACGAACAGATAGATTTTTTATTATGATACATGGATGTATCGAGTTATTCTTTTGTTAACCACAGGTTTATTGCACCACATGATTAAATGTGGTATTATATACACAAGTCAGCCGGGGAAAACGGAACGGTTCCGCTTGACGGCACACCAACAGAAAGGTAAGGAAAAACTTATGGCTAAGATGACATCTGCATACGCAAGCAAAATCCTGAAAAAGCTTCAGGAAGACAAGGAATTCTGGTGCAACAAGGAACGTGAAGGCTGCATTTATGTGGCTGCCTCGGACGAAGAGCCTGTAATTCCGGATTACGACTATAAAAAAGTTGCAAGCGAGATCACAGCAATCGACGAGAAGATCGTAAAGATCAAACATGCCATCAACGTAAACAACGTTAACAACAGGATTGAAGTCGGTGATGTGAAGATGTCCATCGACGAGATCCTCGTGAAGATGGCGCAGCTTAACAAGCGCAAGTTCTCGCTTGACATGATGCGTAAAAAGCAGGCGAAGACCAGGATCAACTCGGGTATGTACTCCGCAAAGAAGACGGCGCCGGAGTATGAGTACATCAACTACGACCTGGATGTTGTAAAGCGTGAGTATGAGCGTATCGATGCCGAGATCTCGGAGATGCAGATCGCGCTTGACAAGTACAACCAGACCGTTGAGTTTGATGTGAATATCTGAAAACTGCCGCCATGCGGTTTTTCCGGGCAGGTGCACTCTTTTAGATCAACAGTCATTGCTATGGGCATATGACCACAGGTTCAATGTTGGCGTTCCCCGGTTATCCCGTTATTTATCATGGGTTATCGTTTATGGTTTCGGTCTACAAGAAAATGCAAATTTACAGCATCTCTGCCGAAAACTTGGCGCATCCGCGCCGGCATGGAAGTTCGGTTTTACATGCCACCGCCCGGGAACCCAAACTCCCGGGCGTTTTTTTGACGGAAAAGTATATAGGAGTATATAAAAATATATAAGAATATAAAAAGTATATAAGCACAAAAAAAAGAATTGCCTCCCGGCTGTGGATGGTCAGCCTTTATGGGAAGCAGTTCTTTTTTGTATAATAGTTCAGCTACGAGGAAGTCATGCGTTAAAGCCGCGATTGTAATCGCGAGGATCGACGTAGGTTTCGTTAAGGAAACCCTTTCCGTAGGTGAGACCTGCATAAACTGTCTGGGTGTTTTTCATCATCGGGCCGTTGGGATCGTCCTTCGCGATCGTTGCAAAGGAGGCGCGGAGCCTGTTGATCACTTCGTCCACGATGTCGAGCGCCTCAAGGTGGTTTCCTGCCGTCGCATAGGAGATCTGACGGTTCAGGAAAGTGTAGAGGCTTCCCAGATCGTAGGAAAGAGGGAAAGAAAAATCCAGGCACCGAAGGAGCTCGTTCAGGCAGCGCATGGCATGTCCGAGGTCGCTGCGGTATGCATCGGTGCAGCCCTCTTTGAAAGCGGCTCTTGCGTTCGATACGTCGGTCAGGACGCAGTCATACAGGATGACGATGAGGTCGCAGGAGTTGGCTTCCGATATTCGTAATGTAAAATCTTTGATCTGTTCACGGGTCATATTGAGAGATTATCCTTAAAAATATTATGACTGAAGGAGATTCAGCACATTCTGCGGTCTCTCGTTTGCCTGTGAGAGCATTGAGGTCGCAGCCTGTACCAGTACCTGATACTGTGTATACTGTGACATTTCGGATGCCATGTCGGTATCGATAACTCGTGAGAGCGCCTCGGTGAGGTTTTCCGCTGAGGTGTCGAGGGAATTGATGGCATGGTCGAGTCTGTTCTGGTATGCGCCGAGCTTTGCGCGTGTTGACGAAACGATGTTGATCGCCTTGTCAAATACGGTGATCGCTTCGGAAGCACCGGATTGTGTGGAGATATCCACGTCGCCGATCTCGAGTGAAACCGTGTCGATCCTGGGGATGCGGACTTCCATGGTCTGGCCTTCGTTTGCGCCTATCTGGAGGGTCATGGGGCCGGCCTTTAATACGGTAACGGTAACGTCTCCCGTGTAGCCCTCGGTGCAGAATTTCATCTCAAATCCGCTGCTGTCCTTTACGGTAACATAGTTTCCGTCGGTCACGACGGTCGCTGTCCTTGCGAATGAAGAATCGGGATAGTTTGTATCGTTTGTGTAATACAGGGTTACCGATGTATTGGTGCCGGATGCGTTGCTTCCGTAGGTGGAGATTCCGAGCGCGTGCGCAAGTTCTGAGCTTGTGCAGCTTACGGAGAGCTTCGAATCACTTCCGAAATCCTTTGTCTGGAAAGTGAGATAGGAAGTGGAAAGATTGCTTGAAGCAGTGTTTGTGTCTATTACGGTGTAACCTGCGGGAGCGTCGGGATCTTCGGTGTCATTTGTGAGAGAGATCTCGATGTTGTCGCCGCAGCCGCTGCGGAGGGCGCTGATGATCTGGTCAAGGCTCTGGCCTTCGGAGATGTCGATTGCCTGGTCGTTCACATAGATCGTGCCCGAAGCGGGAGCGGTGTTGCTTGAAAGCTGAGTGCGGAGCAGGGCCTGTGAAGGCTCGTTTCCGATGTTCATGGAATAGCTTCCGACATATACGGAATCGGAAAGAGAAACCAGGGAAACGCTCTCTGCGCTTGAATAGGAACGTCTGTCGACGGTGCCGTTCAAAAGCTTTTTGGTGTTGAACTCTGTTGTGGTGGAGATACGGTTTATCTCTTCCTTAAGCTGTACGACCTCTTCCTGGAGAGTTGCGCGGTCTTCGTCCGTGCAGGTTCCGTTTGCGGCCTGTACCGAAAGTACACGCATTCTCTGAAGCATTTCTTCCACTTCGATCAAAGCGCCTTCGGCGGTCTGTATAACGGAAATGCCGTCTGATGCGTTTCTTGAGGCCTGATTGAGACCCGCGATCTGTGTTTTCATCTTTTCAGAAATGGCAAGACCTGCGGCGTCGTCGGCAGCGCAGTTTATGCGGTATCCGGACGAGAGCCTCTGAAGGCTCTTGCTCAGCGCGTTGTCGTTTCCGGAAAGGATGTTGTTGATCTTAAGTGCTGAAATGTTGTGGTTTATACGCATATTTTAGCTCCTGTCTGTCTGCATTACATGTGTTACAAATACTTTTGCGATACGATAGAGTTCGTTTGAAGGGTTGGTCGGCTCTCCTTCGGGCTTGTCGGCGTAGAGACCGCCGGTCTTGTAGGCGTATCTGTCGGAAGGAACTTCCTCTGTGCCGTAGAAGATGCGCCCTATTGAGATCCCGTTTGCGGCGAGGTCCGCAAAAAGGTTCAGCTGACGTTCGGACAATCTCTCCATGCCTTCACGGGAATCGCCCGAGATAAAGCATTTCATCTGGTCGTCTTCGATCGAGGCCTCGGCTCTTATGAGACCCATCGAAGAAGTGGGTACGGATACCATTACCTTTGAGCTTGATTCCGCTTCGTTGTTCAGGATAGTCACGTTCATGCTCACGATGTCCTCGCCTGTATCAACGGGGATCGAATAGAACTGGCGCTTTCCGAGACGGTTGATGAAGCGGACGCCCACATCCATTTTCTTTAATGCTTTCACATCGAGCTTTGTCATCGAAGGATCGCGCTGGAGAATGGATTTTATGTTTTTGGTCTCATCGGCAAAGCTCTTGAAAGCGGCTTCCATTTCCTCTTCGGAATTCATGCTGTCGATAAAGTCGGGAAGAACGCCTGCTTCGCCTGTTGCAAGTGTTTTGTATTTTTTCCAGTTGTGGTAGATCTCGTTGTTGCCGCCGAGCATTTCCTTTGCGGCGGTGATGTTTTCCATGGTGGTGAGGATGTTGAAATCCTCGAGGAACCTGGTCGCGTTCTCGCCGGTGGCCGCAAGGTCGCGGATGTTTGTTATCCACTCTTCCGCGGTGTAGCGTCTGTCTTCCGAAAGTTCCCTGATAACATTATCGGCAGCTTCGGCCTGTTTGTTAACCGTCTCGGGCAAAACAGCCGAAGGTTTTGAAAGACCTGCGCGGATCTTGTTTTCGATCTTGTCAACGTCGGTCGAAAGCTTGGAAACGGCCTGGAAAGTGTCGTTTATGAGTGTTTCTGTTCCTGTGAACTTGCCGGAGCGTACAGCGGTGAGAAGTCCGTGGAGTGTGGGCTCCTGTCCTGAGCGGAACACCTGTCCCACTGCGGGCTCTTCCGACTGCTGGATCTGGTGAAGAGCGCGGTAGATCGCGATATAAGCGTCTCTCTCCGATGCGGAAAGGTCGCCCTTTTTGTCGAGATTTACAAGGAAATTGGAGAAGTTGTCATCGGTCGTGATGCCTTCTTTGTCCTTTATCTCGGTGATCTTTTTGTTGAGCTCGTCAAGTGTTGAAGTGAGCGGGTTGATACCGTCGCGGATCAGGCGGACGGTCACTGCGGGATGGAGATTTGTGAAAACGTCCTGCAGCTTTTTGTCATACTCTTCGACCTTTGTGATGTTTTCCGCATTGATCTCTGCGGAGGCGTAGCCCAGAATCCTTGTGGCGCGGCGTGCTTCGGGAGTTGCCGCGATGCCGGCTTCCTTTAACAGGCTGTCAACATTTTGGAACGCTTTTTCTATGGAATCGCCGTATTTTGCGTCCGGAGCGGTCTGAACGGTCTCAAGTGTCTGTGAATATCTGCTGAATGCGCGTTTTGCGGCATCGCCGGTGCCTTCCTGGTAAAGGGAAGAGATGCTCATCTTGTCGGCTCTGTCAACGGTATCGTAAATAAGCGTCGCGGGCATCTTTTCGATCTCTGCGAGCTTTTGCGTGGTATCCTTTAACAGATCCACGTCGCTTTCCGAGTATGTGCCGGGCTTCATTCCCGCTTCCGTGAAGAAGCCGGAATAGAAACGGTTTTCAAGGACTTTGAGGTCGGTGATCAGCCTGTTCATCGAAACGGTATCGATGCGGATGCCTTCCTTTGCAAGGCGGTATCCTGCTTCAAAGGTCATCTTTGCCTTTACTTCCTCGAGCTGTCTGCGCGCCTTGATGGAAGCGGCGTCACCGGGCGCGATGGAATTGTATCTGTCAAGAAGCTCGTAGGAAGCGGGATCGTGACGATCGGCGTCTGCCTGGGCTTCGTGAAGGTCGGAAAGGGAAAGCTCGATCTTTTCGGGATCGTAATTTCCTGTCTGAGCGGCTTTTTTGGCAACCGCAAGGTCTATGCCTTCATTCGTTACCTGGCTGTTGTTTTTTATGAGCTGGCGGACCTGTCTGTCGGTCGCGTTGAGAAGATTTGCGTTCTTGGGATCGTGACCCACGGAAATGGCGTCCACTGAGCGCGTGAGCACATCTTCAAGGCTGAGCTTTATGGATGTGATCTTGCTGAAGGAAAGGAGATTTTCCGAGGTTAACGGGATATCCTTTCTGATGAAGGCCTTTGCGGCGTCCATCATCTGCTTTCCCGAGCGGAGTCCCGCCTGGAAGAGCATGTGGTTCACGGTGGGCTCGAGCTGTGCCCATGCGGCGTCGGTAAGCGTCTTTTCCTTCTGTGACCCAGAAAGAGCGGCCGATTTTGCTTCGTATATGTTTTCGATGGTGGGAGCGAGCTTGTTTCTTATAAGGTATTCCGCTTCTGCGGCGGAAACGCTCGTGCGGCCTGCCGTCATGTTTACGGCTTCCGCCACTTTTCTTAAGTTAGCCTCGGTGACGGGAAGGTTTGCTTTAAGAAGCTTGTCTGCTATCCTTGCGGCGTTTGCGTCACCGGGAAGCGCGGCAATGGCCTGTGCGATGACAGCCTCGCGGTCGTCGCGGATATCCTGTACCTGAGCCTGAACCGCATCGTTAAAAACTTCCTTTTGAAGCTTGATGCGTTCCAATGCGGCGTCGAGCGCTTCTGCGGTCATTCCGGCCACGTCAAATCCCTCATTTACGAGGGTTTCCATGTCATCGGTGCTCATCCTGTTTGAAACATTGTCGAGGTGTTCCTGATTCTTTTCGGCGTCACTTTTTTCATCAAAATTGGATATCGATGAATTGTCATCGATACCAAAATTCTTTGAATAGAGATCGGAGGTCGTTGCGGAATCCTGCGTGATCTTTGCCGTTTCAAAGGATGCATGGAGACTGTCCATGAAGGATGCTTTTGATGTTTTTCCGCTCTTGTCGCTTCCTATCCTGGCAAGAGCCTCCTCGAGTCCGGAACCGCTCGGGACGTTGTTGTTTGAAGTGTTTGTATTGTTTATTCCGTATGAAGCGAAAGCATTCTGGATGTTCATGTCGTACCTCGTTAAAATTTCAATCCGGTTTTGTTCTGCCTTTTATATCGGAACGGAAAATGGGAATCTTTAGCCGTGACAGGGGGTGGGTAATTTATTAAATATTTATAATAATTCAGAAAACGGAGAGTACGCGGTTGAAAAAAACAACAACTATGCTATAATTATTATTGCGCATTTTTGCGCAATAGCTCACATTAGGAGGAACAGGAGAAGTGATTAAAAAAGAGATGATCGCTATGCTTCTGGCGGGAGGACAAGGTTCCAGACTCGGTGTCCTCACATCGGACATAGCAAAGCCCGCGGTTCCTTATGGGGGAAAATACAGGATCATTGACTTTGCGCTCAGCAACTGCATCAATTCGGGCGTTGATACCGTGGGTGTCCTCACCCAGTATCAGCCGCTCAGACTGAATACTCACATCGGCATCGGTATCCCGTGGGATCTCGACAGAAACGTGGGTGGTGTATCCATCCTCCCGCCGTATGAAAAGAGTACAAACACCGAATGGTATACAGGTACCGCAAATGCGATCTTCCAGAATCTTCGTTATATGGAGCTCTACAATCCGGACTATGTCCTGATCCTGGGCGGTGACCATATCTACAAGATGGACTATGAAGTAGTGCTTGATTACCACAAGGCTCACAAGGCCGACATCACGCTTGCTACCATACCTGTTCCGCTTGAAGAGGCGAGCCGTTTTGGTATCGTCATCACCGACGATGACGGAAGGATCACCGAATTTGAAGAAAAACCTGAGCATCCGAGAAGCAATCTTGCATCGATGGGCATTTACATTTTCTCGTGGCCGGTTCTCCGCGACGCGCTGATCACACTCAAAGACCAGTCGGGCTGCGACTTCGGAAAGCATGTCATTCCGTATTGCCATGAGCACGGAAAACGTATTTTCGCCTATGAGTTCAACGGATACTGGAAAGACGTGGGAACACTCATGTCGTATTGGGAATCCAACATGGAGCTCATCGATATCGTTCCCGATTTCAATCTTTATGAAGAGTTTTGGAAGATCTATACCAAGACTGAAGTCATCCCGCCGCAGTACATCGCACCGGGCGCAGTCATCGAGACCGCGATCGTGAGCGAAGGAGCGGAAATTTACGGTAAGGTCTACAGATCCATAATCGGTCCGGGCGTTGTGATCGGCGAAAACACTGTCGTTCACGATTCGATAATAATGAGATCCACCACCATCGGAAACAACTGTGAGATCTATAAATCGATAATCGCAGAGGAATGCAATATCGGTAACGGTGTGCGTCTGGGCATCGGAGATGAGGCGCCGAACGTTGACAAGCCGTCCATCTACACAGGAGGCCTTGTTGCGATAGGCGAAAATTCCGTGATCCCCGACAATGTGACGGTTGGAAAGAACACAGCTATAAGCGGTGTGACAGAGGCCGAGGACTATCCCAACGGATATCTTCCTTCGGGACAAAATATAATAAAGGCAGGTGGCGTGGAATGAGAGCGATCGGAATCATTTTAGCAGGCGGAAACAACTCCAGGATGCGCGAACTCTCAAACAAGAGAGCCATTTCGGCCATGCCGATAGGCGGCAGCTACCGTGCCATTGACTTTGCGCTTTCCAACATGTCCAATTCCCATGTGCAGAAGGTTGCGGTGCTCACTCAGTATAATTCCAGATCACTGAACGAGCATCTGAATTCTTCGAAATGGTGGGATTTCGGACGTAAGCAGGGCGGTCTGTTCGTTTTCACCCCGACCATCACGCCGGACAACGGCATGTGGTATCAGGGAACTGCGGATGCGATCGCGCAAAACCTTAATTTCCTAAAGAGCAGTCATGAGCCTTATGTAGTGATAGCATCAGGTGACTGTGTCTATAAGCTTGATTACGGCAAGGTCCTTGAATATCACATTGAAAAACGTGCCGACATCACCGTTGTCACAAAGGTGATGCCCGAAGGAATGGATGTTTCACGTTTCGGTGTGGTAAGAGTGGATGACGAGAACCGCATCGTGGACATGGAGGAAAAGCCTCTCGTAACCAAGTCAAACATCATTTCTACAGGCGTTTATGTCATCCGCCGCAGACAGCTCATTGAGCTTCTTGAGCGCTCTATGGCAGAGGGCAGGCGCGATTTTGTGCAGGACATCCTTATCCGATACAAGGATGTAAAAAAGATCTACGCCTATAATCTCGACACCTACTGGAGCAACATTTCCACGGTTGAGGCGTATTTCAACACCAACAAGGATTTCTTGAGAAAAGACGTCCACGACTATTTCTTTAAGGAATATCCCGATGTGTTTTCAAGGATCGACGACAACCCGCCGGCAAAGTACAATCCGGGCGCAAGGGTATCAAATTCCCTGGTTTCGAGCGGATGTATCGTAAACGGTATTGTCGAGGATTCCGTGATCTTTAAGAAGGTCTACATTGGAAACAACTGCACCATCAAGAACTCCATAATACTTAACGATGTCCGCATCGGGGACAACACTTACATTGAGAACTGCATCGTTGAGAGCAGGGCGACCATCAAGGCAAATTCAACTTACATAGGAGAAAACGGAGAGACCAAGATCATCGTCGTAAAGGGAGAAAGATATATCATCGGATAGTAAAATATTGCGTTCAAACGACGCTGAACGGAGGATTTACATCATGAACATTACGGACGTGAGGATCAGAAAGGTCGAAAAGGAAGGGAAGATGAAAGCGGTGGCATCCATCACCATAGATGGCGAATTCGTGGTTCACGACATCAAGATCATCGATGGTGAAAAGGGACTGTTCATCGCAATGCCCAGCCGCAAGACCGGCGAAGGCGAGTACAGAGACATCGCCCATCCCATCAACTCTGAGACACGTGAGGCTCTTCAGACGAAGATCCTTACTGCGTACGAAACAGCCATGGCTGACGGCACGCTGGAATAAAAATGATCCAATAAAATCAAGTTAAAGTGAGTCAATGGGGACGGTTCTTTCTGACTCATCCGGGTGGATGAGTCAGAAAGAACCGTCCCCTTTGACTCTTGAAACTTGCGCAAAACAGTAGTAATATGTCATACATGGTCTTTGTAATAAACAACTGTACATATAAAACACAGGGAGGACAATCTCATGACCTTAACGCCCGAACAGGAAACCTTTGCAAAAACAGCCCTCGACGAAGCCGTGGCGAAGCTTACCAAAGCCGTGGCACGTGTCGGTGAAAAGGTGCCTTACACAGCACACGACGGCATCTACGATGACCGGTCGGAAAACATCGATTGGTGGACGAACGGATTTTTCGGAGGTATCCTCTGGCAGCTTTATTCTGTCACACAGGACGAATCGATCCGCGAAAAGGCTGTGGCATATGAAGCAAAGCTCGACCGCTGCCTCATGAACGATACGATGCTCGATCATGACAACGGTTTCAAGTGGCTTCCCACGGCAGGTGCCGACTACATTCTCACAGAGAGCGAAGCCGCAAAGAACCGCCTGCTCCTCGCAGCGTCAAACCTCATGGGACGTTTCAATCTGAACGGGCGCTTCATCCGCGCATGGAACGACTGGGGCACCGATGACCACAGGGGCTGGGCCATCATAGACTGTCTGATGAACCTCCCGCTTCTTTATCGTGCAAGCGACATCACGGGGGATCCCCGTTTTAAACAGGTCGCAATGGCACACGCAGACACTGCGGCAAAAAACTTTGTGAGGGCCGACGGTTCATGTGAACACATAGTGGAATTTGATCCCAGAACAGGCAGTTTCGTGCGCATCCGCGGCGGCCAGGGAATGAAGGACGGATCGGCATGGACAAGGGGACAGAGCTGGGGAATCTACGGCTTTGCGCTTAGCTACATGCACACCAAGAGCCCCGCATATATCGAAAATTCACGCAAGATCGCGGATTACTATATGGCGCATATTCCGGAAAGCAAGCTTATCCCTGTCGATTTCTGCCAGCCTGCGGATTGCGATTTTGAAGACGATTGTTCCGCAGCCATTGCAGCATGTGGCCTTATCGAGCTTTCAAAGGCTCTTCCCGATGCCATAGGCGACAAGTACCTCGACGCGGCGGTAGACCTTTTAAAGGCGCTCTACGACAACACCGTCGACAAGGACGAAAACCATGACATCCTCCTCACCAGGTGCTCAGCGAGCTACAACGAGGAAAACCACAATTATCCTATCATCTACGGCGATTATTACTACCTCGAAGCGCTGTTAAAGCTAAACAATAAAGGAATCTTTATCTGGTAAATGCATGAGCCAATGGGCGAGTCAATGGGGACGGTTCTTTCCGACTCATCCGCAAGGATGAGTC
>JAEEGH010028772.1_pt1 | contig 10915 bp, 13 predicted proteins | sample 9134181 | NCBI WGS metagenome assembly JAEEGH01 (sample SAMN16246544, study PRJNA631951) | gut metagenome | biome: gut microbiome; feature: rumen; material: DP-attached | host: Bos | place: Iran: Karaj | collected 2018-10
GTTTTACCATTCGGAAGAGTAAGAAAGAATATGCTTTCGTCGGCATGATGTGAGCAGTAAATAGAGTCTATTATGCAATTTTGATGTAAGGTTTCTGAATGGTATAACTTGTTGTTTGTTAGTGTATTATGGTGTTTGTAACTATGCCTGTTTCCATTTTCGGAATTTTGGCAAGAAATATTGTCGGAAAAGCGTCGAATTATTTGGTGGTGTCAGGAGTTTTTTGTAACTTTGCAGAAGTGAAAGAGAGATTTTTGTAGCAGAGGCTATGCGACCTCCTTCTTAACCCTATAATCGTTGGAAAAATGAAAAAGTTTATTATCTTTATAATGCTGACGACTGCACAGAGTGTATGTTATGCTCAGAGCCATCCTAAGGTAGATAGCCTTTTCAGCTATCTGAAGGAGATAGGCATGGTAAAAGCCTGTGAATATAATAATTTCAGACAGTACGGCTTGCTGAAAAGGTTTAGTATCAGTCAGAATGTTGTGCCAGGTATTGAGAAACTGGAGTCATTTGTGATGCCTGATGGAAGTAATATGTCCGCTGAGCAGTTGCAGATGGAGAAGAGAAAGATTCATGCAATAGAATACATTCGTAAGGCTATCGCCGAACTGAGTAAGGATGCCATTGAGAGTCAGAACTTTGAGTTCCATGAACCTTGTAAGGACTCAATCGTCTCTTCTCTTACCCTGAAGAAGATTTCTGATACAGGTACTCCGATGGAAATGCCAGATGGCTTTGACTATAAAAGAAGTAACCAGTTTGGCAGAATATTTTTCAAATATGATATGAAACCATGCAAGGAAGGCATCTATACAGCGCAATGGTCGTTGTCGTATAGGGTATTGCTCGACATGACATCTATAGCAAAATCGGCTTTTAATACTGAAGCGTTGATGAAACGGATAGAGTCTGTGCTTAGGGATAAGAATATGACAAAACGCACTATCGTCGTGAGATATGATAATGATTTCAAGGGCTACGATGACAAGGTGGCACAGAAGAAGGGGTTTGATTTCTTCAATATGCCAAAGCCGGAATACGATGGTGAGAGCAATACGCTAGTATGTAAGTTTACTGACGAGGCGGCTGCAAAATCGGTTCTCACGCATCTGATGGATAGTGTTCGCAATTATATTGCAGTCAACCCTCATGAGGCTTATTCCATACTCTCTGAGGCTTATTTCAGCGATGGATATCTTACAAATCTGTTCTCTGGAGGTGGAATGATGGGAAGAAGAGGTGCCAGCAAGTTGGATGTCTATGCGTGTAAGGATATCGATGGCTACTATATCCTGCTGAATTTCTCAAAGAACTGTTGGAATGTTCCAAAGGACTGGAGAACGCTGAAGAAGCGCATTAATGGAAATTCTGAATATTATAAGGATAATTGGTAATGGATTTCCTTTCATATAGATTCACCTAGCTGCCTGTCAGTTTTAAATGACAGGATTGTTTATTCTTGCTGGGTTAAGTTTGCAAGCCTTGTAAAATGATTTTGCTTGTTAGAGTGAGGAAAAGGATGTACCTTTGCAACACAGTTAACAAAATATGTATAATCATTTAAAATCTTGCAATTATGAATACTCAGAAGATTTATAACCTCATTATCCTTGATGCCTCAGGCTCAATGTCTGCAATCTATAACCAGGCTCTTAGTGGTGTTAACGAGACAATCGCTACAATCCGCATGGCTCAGGAGCAACATCCAGATCTAGAACAGTATCTTACGCTTGCCTCATTTAGTGCGGGCGAGAATTTTCTCAACCGCATCTATTCTGCTAAGCCTATAGCGGAGGTAAGGGATATTACAAGGGAAGACTATCCTTTGCTTGGATGCACGGCGCTCTATGATGCGATGGGAACGACCATAAGTGAGCTACAGCAGAAGCTTAGTCATGACGATAGGGTTCTTGTGACCATAATAACCGATGGCTACGAGAATGCCTCACGTACATGGAGTGGTAGTCAGATCAAGTCACTCGTAGAGGAACTTCGCCAGATGGGGTGGACGTTCACTTACATTGGTGCTGATCAGGATGTAGAGAAGGTTGCAGGTGGCATAGGAGTGAGGAACTGCCTCCGATTCTCAGCTGATGAAGCATCAACGCTGGATATGTTTGCCAAAGAGCGGTCAAGTCGTAGAAGGTATTATGGGGCTATGCAGGCGAAGCTTTTACGATGTGAATCTTCTTTGTCAGAGGATACAGATTTCTTTGCTGAAGAGAAAAGAATGCCAGAAGTAGATCGTCAAGAGCCAACCAAGAAGGGCTCGGTATTAGCAAAACTATTAAAACGTAAATAATGGAATATGAGATATCAGCAGATAAAATTTAAGGACTTGCCATTCAAACCTGGTCATGACCAGGTCTTCTATATTGAGAGCGAATATGATGTGTCGGTAAACGAACGTATAAGGAGCAATTACAATGAGATACGTGATGCCATGCAAAAACATGGTATGCAATTTTGTTACCTGCCATATCTATTTCATTCTGCTGACATCGAAAGGAAAATACATTATTATGCTCCTTATCTGTCGGAAAGAATTATTGCCGACAAAAGTATAGGAAGTGGTGCAATGCTGCGTTTCCTTTCTGATAAGAGCCAGAAGGTTGAGCCGTCGCTGATATTTTATGCAGTAAATAGTTATGCGGTAGAAGAAACTACCTTCATGCAACTTCCAATATCGGAGGTTTGTAAGGATGATAGTTTCTCTATAGATGATATTATCTTTAACATAGAATGTGCCAATGAAGAGAGAGTCTCAGTTTGTCTCCTCGATAGCATGTACATTGAGGAAGATTCTTCACAATCAGGTATAAGATTCTGTAAGGATTTGGGTTCGGAAGAAGAATTAAGAACGGAAGAAGATCTGTTCTGTGAAGAACTGCCTGCTCGTGCATCCCTAAAGCACTATGACACTCCAGATGATATCGAAGAAGAGAAAAATGCCAAAGAAACGGAAGAGAAACGTAGGTCGTCAAAGAAACGTGGCATAATAGAACGTCTCATGAAGTGTTTTACATCTGCTCAAAGTTCTTCATCGATTGAGGATATAATAGATGCTGATGAAGATGCAGATAAAAGTTTTATTGATACACAGAAGATTCTCCGTGAACTTCGGGAAAACGTACAGAAACTTAGGCTTGAGGGCGTTTCGCTTATGGCTATTCATGAGTTTATAGATAAGCAGGAACCGCTATCGCGAATGACGATTAAGGATGACTATAGGATTTTCCTTCCTGACTATAACAATATGGAGATAGAAATGGGGGCATTGCCTAAAGCCGTGTATTTTCTTTTCCTACGCTATCCAGAAGGTATAATATACAAACACATGCCCGACTATTATAATGAGTTGATGGGCATTTACAAGCAGTTGCGTCCTAATACTGATGAAGCAAGGCTCAACCTTACCATAACAAAGGTTGTTAACCCATTAGGTAATGCCTTGAATGAGAATATAGCAAGAATCCGTAAAGCTTTTGTCGATAAGTTTGACGAACATTTGGCTCGCAACTATTATATTTCTGGTGAGCGTGGTCTGCAATACTCCATCCCTTTGGATCGAAATCTTATAAATTGGGAGGAATAAAATAAAAAAGTTGTTGTTGTCAGAAATTTTGTTTGGAAATAGCTGTGGTAAGGGTGTTAATGCAATTGATATATAGTTCGTTATATAATCAGGTGATAGGCAGAGGGCTTGTCACCTGATTCTTTTTTGCGAAGTGCTGATTTCTGGAAATAGGGAAATACCATCAGGGTAGTAGGGAATCTCCTTTGGTTGACAATATAAAACCTACTACTTTTGTAGGGACAATCAATATTACTATTAAACAGAAATACTATGACTAAGAAATTCTTTTTGCTGATATCAGCACTACTAACCATTGCGTTGACGGCATCGGCTCGTCGAGTTGGCGTTTACTGCCACATGGCAGCAACAGGTACACAAATCTCTGAGGATGGAAACATCAGGGCGTTCATTATGGTTAATCATGATGGGACAGCCAATCTGGAAGTGATGAATTTGACGGATAAAGTCATATTCATCAGACGGGCACATTCATTTTCGTTTGTAAACAAAGTATCAGAACCGATGTTTATTCCCCAGTCGAGAACGGAGAGCTACACCACTCAGCAAAGCGTGGTTACCAATGAAAACAGATTCAACGAGACAAAAACGGTTCGGAGTTATAGCCGTACCAACAGCCATACGGTTTATGACCAGCGTGTTATTGCCATAGCTCCTCATGGGTGCTCATTGGTATATGTGTGGGATGAACTTCCGGAAAGACTACGCGAGGACATTATTGATATAGGGGAAGATAATGCCCTTTTCTGTAAGGGTAAAGGTCGCTTCATGGATACTGGCAAAAGGTTCTCTAAGGGTGACCATCGTAACTATACCGCGGAGAACACACCGCTTCTGCTTGCTGCCGATTTGGAATATAGTTTCAAGGAAAGAGGTGAAGAGAGCAGTCGTATGTATTTGCAGGACTATGTGTCAAGCATTCAAATCGGTCGTGCTAATGAAAATCCATATTCGGGCTCATATTTTGCATTCCTCAGCGGGAATTCTACTAGTTTGGTAATATTAGAGGGAGCAATGGGACTTATGTCTTTGGTGTGTTTGGGTATTCCTCTTGCCATGTTGTGATGGCGAATGACATAGAAACATCATAGGATTTATGATGATATTGTAAAGGTATTTGCTATTTCTACTTTCGCTCTCTGATAAATAAGGGAGGTAGAAGGTATTAAATGGCAAATACCTTTGGTATTGTCAGGAATTTTGTGTAATTTTGCCACCAGAAACATTTAAATAGACAAAGATATGAGTGCAGCAGAGATTACGGCTCGTAGGATATACAGTTCATATCATCTAGGAGCATTGCCAGAGGATGTGAAAAAACATCTGATGATATTGTTCTTGTCTGAAGACAAGGCAAAATCAGATATGTCTGAAGGTATGGTAGGAGAAGATTTTCCGCCTATGCTTTCGGCTGATGAATTGCGTGCGAGGGTATCTGAGGCAGAGACGGACATACTTGCAGGCAGGACTAATTCTATTGAGGAATTTAATGCTAATATGGAAATGAAATATCCTTGGCTATGCGAATAAAAACAGCATTGCTCTTTGAGCGAACCTTTGAGGATTTATTATCGTGTGGACACAAATACTACTCAAAGAATACCATTAAGAATCTATATGCGAGATACAAGGAATGTCGATTGATATTGCTTAATAATCCGACCTTTGGACAGTTGGAGCCTTTGCTTGAAGGGCTTCATCTGGAATATCGCAGGATATTTATTCAACCATATTTCAAGACAATAATATACTATCAATAATGATGAGATTGTTCTCGTTGATATATGGGATACTCGTCAGAGCCCGATAAATCTTCGTGGGAGAATAGATGCTGTGTAAATTGTAGATGGTAAATAGTAGATGCGAATAGTTATAATAGGTGCAGGAGCGGCAGGATGCTTTGCTTCCATAGAGGTGAAGCGCAGATACCCAAAGGCGGAGGTTACGGTGCTTGAGAAAGGCACTAAACCGCTGGCTAAGGTTGCTATTACCGGTGGCGGACGATGCAATCTCACCAACTCGTTTGCTGAGGTGAAGAGTCTGGAGCAGGTATATCCTCGCGGTTTCCGCCTGATGAAGAAGCTATTCCATCATTTCTCGCCAAAGGATGCATACGAATGGTTTGAGCGCGAGGGCGTGCGACTTGTAACGCAGGATGATGAGTGTGTGTTTCCGCAGTCGCAGGACGCTATGGAGATAGTCTTGACGCTCACCTCACTTATGAATAGGCTTGGCGTGAATACCCTTTGTGGTTGTAAGGTATCTAACATCGCAAAACGCGATGTTAGCTCTGATGGGAATCCAATTTACGCAGTAACCTATACTAAGGAAGGAAGCACTCACGTTATAGAGGCAGACAAGGTAATCGTCACCACAGGCGGACATCCTTCCCCTTCCGGATTTGATATGCTGAAGGGACTGGATCTGGAGATAGTACCTCCTGTCCCGAGTCTGTTCTCGCTATGCATTTCTGATAAGAGTCTAACGGCATTGATGGGTACTGTGGTAGGACAGGCACAAGTTTCACTAGCTGGCACTAAGATAAAGACCAATGGACCATTGCTCATCACTCATTGGGGCATTAGTGGACCGGCTGTGCTGAAGCTCTCGTCGCATTGTGCAAGGATTCTCGCAGAGAAGAATTATCAGGCAGATGTGACGGTGAACTGGCTCTTTGAGATGAGCAATAATGACGTGCAGGAAATGCTCTCTGCGTATGTCAGAAAGCAAGCAGCGAAGAAGATAACCTCCGCTTATCCTTCGGCTCTAAATGCAAGGCTATGGGCGCATCTTGTGCAGAGGGCAAAACTGTCGGCTGATATGCGCTGGAGTGAGTTGCAGGGCAAGGCATTCAACAGACTCCTGACCGTCCTCACGTCTGATACGTATCACGTTACTGGCAAGAACCGCTACAAGGACGAGTTCGTTACCTGTGGCGGTGTGTCGCTAAATAGTTTGAAGCACGACACGCTTGAGGCTAAGAATCATCCAGGACTTCATTTTGCCGGAGAAGTAACCGATGTAGATGCCGTTACAGGCGGTTTCAATCTACAGGATGCATGGACGATGGGGTGGGTGGCAGCAAAGGCTGTGGTGGCCTCTCCCCCCGCCCTCCCCCGTAGGGAGGGAGCCGATTTGAGTATTGGAGAGTGATTAATAGAATAAAAGTGAAAAATGAAAAATAAATACATTTTAAAAAATAACAAATTAAAGCATATCGTCTTCCGATTAGGGGAGAGACCGTTATGGGTCTTTTTAGCTTTCTTATTCTCTCTTTCTGCTTTTGCTCAGAGCTTTGACCGATATTTCGAGGACGCAACCTTGCGTCTGGACTATATATTCGCAGGAAACGACCATGAGCAGCATATATTCCTTGAGAATGTGAAGCGGCAGGAGAAATGGGCGGGCAGAAGGGCGCGTTTGGCCGAGAAATTCCTGAATGGTAACGGACAGATAACGGTTACGGATCATGCCTCACATGAGGTGATATACGTCTGGACCTTTTCCACTCTCTTTCAGGAATGGCAACTTGAGGCAGAGGCAAAGGCAACTGACAGGGCATTTGAGACAAGCTATAACATCCCGTTCCCTAAGAATAAGATTGATGTCACCGTAACCCTTACGAATAACCATAATGTGGTGACTTCAAAGTTCACGCATATCATTGATCCAAAGGATATCCTTATACGTAAGATAGGTGCTACTGGCGTGCCTTTCCGATATATATGGAAGGGAAACAACGCTGCTAATGCGAATATAACCGACTGCATTGACATCGCCATTCTTGCAGAAGGATATACCGAGGCCGAGATGAATAAGTTCTATAGCGACTGCGGACGTGCCGTTGAGGCCCTCTTCGCCTACGAACCTCTCAAGAGTATGAAGAACCGCTTCAATGTGGTGGCTGTGGCTGCTCCATCCCTTCAGTCAGGACCTTCCGTCCCACTTAAAGGTAAATGGACGAATACAGCCACAGATTCGCATTACAGCACGTTCTACAGCGACCGATACCTCACCACGCGCAATATGCACAAGGTCTATGACCTGTTGTCGGGGGTGCCTTTCGAACATGTCGTTATACTTGCCAATTCTGATATATATGGCGGAGGTGGAATATACAATCAGGTGACGGTCGTGACATCCGATCATCCAACATTCAAGGAAGTGCTCGTGCATGAGTTCGGACATGCGTTTGCCGGACTTGGCGACGAGTATGAATATGGAAATACGGCAGATGTGTATTATCCTGCCGATACAGAGCCGTGGGAGCCTAATCTCACCACACTCGTGAATTTCAAGAGTAAATGGGCTGACATGATGCCTCAGAATCAGCCTATACCAACACCAAAGAATCCGAATGTGCCTGATTATAAAACTATTGACTTCAAGGATGCTAAGGCAGTTGAGGCTCTTAATGCTGCCACACAGGTAGTAGGCGTATTCGAAGGCGGTGGATATCAGGAGAAAGGCTGCTATCGTCCTGCACAGGAATGTAGGATGAAGATAAACGAGGTGCGTGATTTCTGTCCGGTATGCGCAAGGGCAATCAGGAGAATCGCAGATTTCTATACAGGTAAGTGATAGGCATTTACTGTATTCCCGGAAACTAAATCTGAAAAATAGTTAAAATAGTTGTCATTTGATAGAAATACTACTATTATTTGTGTTGAAAGTGCTGATATTTTAGTAATTTTGCATCCAATTTGTAAGAATAGCTTACTGTGGTAATCAAAATATGAAGAAAATAACAAAACTGGCAATCCTGGTTAGTGGAGGCGGTACCAACTTGGAGAATATCATAAATTACTTCAAGAACAATCCTGACGTAGAGGTTTCGATTGTAATCAGCAATAAGGCTGATGCCTACGCAGTTACACGTGCCAAGAATCATGGAATACCATGCAGCATAATCACTCGCAAGCAGTTTGAAGAGGACAAGGAACTCGTTATGAACACCGTGAAGGGATGCGATTTCATCATCCTTGCAGGTTGCCTCGTCCGTATTCCTGATTATATGATTGAGGCTTATCCAAAGCGTATCATTAATATTCACCCAGCCCTATTGCCTAAGTACGGTGGTAAGGGTATGTATGGACATCATGTGCATGAAGCTGTCAAGGCTGCTGGCGAGAAGGAATCAGGTATCACAATCCACTACGTGAACAACGAACTCGATGCTGGTGAGCATATCGCTCAGTTCCGCGTAGCTCTCACAGAAGAAGACACCCCCGACACAATCGCAGATAAGATTCACGAACTGGAGATGGAATACTTCCCAAAGGTTATTGAGGAGTGTATCAAGAAAGGGTAAAGAATAAAGTAGATAGCGTAAGGTAGATAGTATAATCGCAGAGGTTATACTATCTTTTTTTTGTTATAAGTTTCATATTCATGAAGCGTTTCTCTTAGGAGAATATATCTAATGAGCAACTTTTTGTGTTTTTCTTTTGGAGATGTATCATTTTTTTGCTACATTTGCCGAGTAATTAATTTAAATACGTATTGCGTTATGAAAAATACTGATACCATTTTGAATGACTCAAAGGTGAGACTCGCGGTAAGATGCATATACTACAAACCCGTCACCCCTTCCTGTGACGTGATAGAACTTAATCAGGAGGAATATGCCAAATTCTTGCGTATGCGCTCAATGCTCAACAGAATAGCCTTTGTTCTGAATCATCTGCACAGGGAATATATGTCGGGCAAGGTTCATGAGATTGCGTGGATACCGCTTGATGACGATATTGAGCTTATCAAGCATTACGAGGCAAAGACTGCGAATGAAAGTGAATAATGGATTTCTAAATAGGCATATGTATGAAGAAATTTGAACTTAGAGGGTATGACCGATATGAGTCTGAATACTATCACATTGGTCTTTATGATACCTACGAAGAGGCAATGAAGGTCTTCAAGGAGAAAGAGAAATACAACCTTGAAAACAATTTTGAGGAATGGCTGGATGTTCAGCAGATTGAAGTTGGGGAGGATTGACAATGATGACAATGAGAATAGCCGTGAGATTTATCTTTAGCAAGTCAGTCACACCAACATTTGATGTGATTGAAATGGAGCATGAGACATGGATTAAGTTCCTGCATGCTGAATCTATGGACACCCGAATAGATATGGTTCTCAAGCATCTTGGCACAACCAAGGAGTTCTTGCCTGGCAAGATTCGCGAACTTGCATGGTTTCCGCTCGACGACCATATGGAACTTATCAAGCACTACAAGCCACAAGCATAGTTTGTAGCGTGCTTCCCGATACTATCAAGAAACATAAGCCTTTGCCACAAGCGAAGGCTTTTCTGTTTCCCCCATTTTTCTTGCCGAAACTTCAGCCCACACAGAAAGCAAATAGGAGAGCCGAAGCCCTCCTATCCGTTTCTTATGCTGGTTGCCACTTGCAATGAGCCCTTGGCAACTTTCTGACAAATCGTATATTATAACGTCATTACACGTTTCATCTCCAGATTCTCGTACCCTTCAGGACAATGGGTTGACAGATAGACCGTAGGATTCTGGCGGATGAACTCACGAACACGATCGAGAGTTTCGCGGGCTGCGGTCTGATCCTCGAAGATAATCGAGAGCTTGTTAGCCTTTAAGGCGGCATCGCAATAGGTCACATCGCCGTGCATCATATAGTAGAGACCATCCTGTTCTGCTATGATGATACTGTTGCCCTTGGTATGTCCCTTTGCCTCAATGAACCAAACGCCCTCGGCAACCTTCTCGGCATGAGGGAAGTTCTTGTATGAGTCGCTATACTCTGCACGCACTATGTTCTCACCACTTAGCTTCATCGCATCGGCATCTTCTGGCGAGATATACACCTTGGCATTTGGGAAATACTGCAAGGCTGCCGTGTGGTCGGGATGCTTGTGGGTGATGAGAATCTTCGTCACCTGTTCTGGCTTGTAACCCAGTTCGGTGAAAGCCTCCATATAGTCCTTCAGCTTCTCGCCCATGTAGAGCGGTGCGCCGAGTTTCTTGGCAGGAGCCTTCATGTCGTTCTGGAAGCCAGTGTCCACGAGTATCACCTCGTTGCCCATGTCAATGAGGAAGTTCTGGAGACTGCTGCGGTAGATGACTTGTTCGTCTGTGTTCTCTTTGCCTTCACCGCCGAAAGCAAATTGCTGGTTCATAAAACCGTTGTCGAACATTCGTATTGCCTTGATTTCCATAGTATAATTGTTTGGATTAGTATATTTACCTTCTATTATTTTGCCAGTTCCTTCTCTATGCTCTCTTCCATTTCCTTTGGCTCTGTAGTAGGCTCGAAACGGCAGATTACTTTGCCTTCTCT
>JAEEGH010028775.1_pt1 | contig 10915 bp, 12 predicted proteins | sample 9134181 | NCBI WGS metagenome assembly JAEEGH01 (sample SAMN16246544, study PRJNA631951) | gut metagenome | biome: gut microbiome; feature: rumen; material: DP-attached | host: Bos | place: Iran: Karaj | collected 2018-10
AAGAACAATAAGAAAAGAAAAAGAATAATTCCTTTGGTTGTGCTTGCGGCTTTTGTTCTGTGGTCGATCTGGACCTGGCATGCGGTTACGCATCATATCACACTGGATATGACGAAGGAAACGGGCGAAGGAGTGAGGATCGTTCTTGTAACGGATCTTCATTCCTGTTTTTATGGTAGGGGTCAGCATACTCTCATCTCCATGATAGATAAGGAGAATCCGGATATAATCCTGCTCGGCGGTGATATATTCGATGATAAATTGGGTGATGATAATGCAAAACTTTTGCTGGAAGATCTGGTCACCAAGTATCCCTGTTATTACGTGAGCGGCAATCACGAATACTGGAGTGAACGTGTTGAGGAGATGAAGGATTATCTCGATGAGATCGGAGTGAGCGTTCTTGAAGGAGAATGTGAGACCGTAGAGATAAACGGTGCAATCCTCGACATATGCGGAGTTGATGATCCCACAAGATTGTTCAGACGTGACTGGATCGATCAGTTAAAAACAGCTTATGAACAGACTGATGAGAATCATATCCGTATCCTTGTAACGCATAGACCCGAAGAAGTTTCCGAATATGAGAAATATGATTATGACTTGATAGTTGCAGGTCATGCCCATGCGGGACAGTTCAGGATTCCGTTCATAAACAGAGGATTATTTGCTCCCAATCAGGGCTTTATGGCAGAATACATAAACGGAAAGTATGAGCTGTCTAACGGAAGTATCATGGTGGTGAGCAGAGGACTTGCAAGAGAGAGTACTCCTGCACCCAGATATTTTAACCATCCGGAGATCGTGGTCATAGATCTCAAATAAACCGGATACGGATAGAATCGTGGGAAAAAATAAATTATCAAAAAATAAATATATGGTATCAAATAAGAACTCAGGCATTAAGAAAGAAGTGTTTGTTCCTGTGTTGACTCTGGTACTTGCGTTGGTGATCGGATTGATCGGATGCGCCGAGACGGGATACTACAGGCATTTGAAAAATGACTGCACTTCGGAAACTACGGGAATAGTGGATCAGGAGGGCTTTGGATCATTGGGAAATGTTGGCCCTGAAGGCAAATACCTCAGTACCGGCAAGAACCAAAAATACTGGTTGAAAATAATAGTAAAACCGGATAGTGCATTTGATATGAATACGCTTTATGCATCCGCAAGCTATGGAAATGTGGGTGATGAACTCACCATTTATTACGATCCGTCCGATCCGGAAGACTATTATATCGAAGGACGTTTGGAGGAAGCATGGAGCACAGCTTTGACCATTTGGATTATCGCGGGACTGTTGATCGGTGTATCGGTTTTTCTGGCGGTCTTTTTTAACTCTGATAATTCGGGAAAGAGAAGACGGAAACATTCAGATAAAAATACAAAAACTGAAAAAAACGTATCTCCCAAGGCCTGTGCCACTGCTGATAAATATACAAATGAACGGATTCGCAAAGCGGTTGACTCAGGAATTTTTAAACTTAGAGTCTCAGTGCCTATTCTGGTTCTTGGCCTGATCTTTATTCTTATAAGTTTTATCAGAACTTATATGGATATACATGCGGACAATAGGATCCCTTTTAATGATTTTGACCGTAAATTCGATGATACCGTCTACAGCGTGGAGATCACTGAAAAGCCGGTGGAAGTCAGCGGTAATTTTTTTGATCTGACTGCAGGGGATGATCATATACTGGCTGCTTGGATAGAAAACAGAAATGAAATAAAAGTTTCTGATCTTCCCGTAACGCTTCGCGGCAGGTTGCGAAGAATAAGCGTAACTAATGAAGAACTTCGTGGGATCATTAAAGATTATTATCAAAAAACAGGTTATTTGGATTCCTTGAAGGATGAAGAATATGCCTATTATTTTCTCGATTGTTCCAAAATATCCCTGATGGATGAAATACACAATCATCCCGTTGGGGTGGTGTTTGGAATTACATTCCTTATAGTATTCTGGGTATTTGTTTATGAAGACGGGCCTCTTAACCTGTTGAAGTATCTAAAACCTTCCTGCAGCGGGAGAAGGTACAGCAACTCGGAAATAGATGCAATGGCCAATGATCCTGCCACTGAATGGATGAATGAAAGTTTGGTATATGCAGCTCCGAATGCACTGATCGGTATAAACAGAGGATTAACGGTAGCCGATTACGAAGATATAGCCGGTATCAAGGTAAAAGAAAAAGAACACAGAGAACGCACCAGTGTGGTAAATAGAAGAATCAGGGAATGGACTACTTATAGGGTGTTCTTGAAAACAAAAAACAATAAAAAATTATTACTTACCGAAACAGGAGGCAAAAACGGTTATATGGCTCTGGTTTGGCTCTTGATGGAAAAATGCCCGGATTTGGAATATGACATAAAGGAAGAGTCAAAATGAAAATGTTGCAATGGGTCAGTATCAATGTTAGTATGAATTAGGTTTTAAAATATTAAAGAAAGAACGCTTAGCGTTTGGGTGAAGGAATGTATAACAGATAATTCAGCTTGAGTGAACATGATTTTTGGCAGCTGCTTATGTAGCTTGTTTGTGTGCGCTTAAACCGGATTATCATACATTTACCGCCTGACCGTTACGGAAGGTTTATTTGTGTGAGTCTGTTTTGCGTATGCAAAACGGACTTTTTTGTTGACCTTGCAGCGGCCACGGAGGGTTATATATATGCTTCAGATAAAAAATTTGACTATAACACATCGAAAAGACCTGCGTGTCATATTGGATAAATTTAACATGGCTTTGAATGCCGGAGATAAAGCTGTACTCATCGGAGAAGAGGGGAACGGAAAATCAACTTTGATGAAATGGATATTTGATCCTTGCCTTGCGGAAAGCTATACGGAATGCGATGGTGAGAGGGTAATAACCGGAGAGGTTATGGGATATCTTCCTCAGGAACTTCCCGAATCTGATATGACAAAAACAATTTATGAGTACTTCTCGGAAGCACAGCTTTTTTATGATAAGAATCCCAAGGAATTATCCGGGATGGCTATGGATTTTAACGTTCCGGGTGATTTCTTTTACAGTGATCAGAAAATGGGAAGTCTTTCCGGAGGAGAGAAAGTGAAAGCCCAGCTTATGAGAATACTTATGGATAATCCTACGGTCCTTCTTCTGGATGAGCCGTCTAACGACATTGACATAAGCACACTTGAGCTTTTGGAGAAACTGATAAGGGAGTGGAAGCACATAGTTTTGTTTATATCCCATGACGAAACTCTTATCGAGAATACGGCAAATGTGATCATACACATAGAGCAGATCATTCGAAAGACGAAAAGCAGATACACGATCGTACGTGATAACTATAAGAATTACATCGAAAGAAGAGCAAGGGATTACGAGAGGCAGGAGCAGCAGGCGATCAATGACAGGAAAGAGAAGAAAAGACGCGACGAAAAACTTGCAAGAGTTTATAACAGTGTAGATAATGCTCTCTCAAATATATCAAAAGGTTCACGCGATTCCATCGCAAAGAATCTCAAGGACAAAATGCATTCGGTTAAGGCCATGGAAAAGAGATTTGAAAGAGAGGATGCGAACATGACCGAAATGCCGGAGCAGGAGGAAGCTATCTTTTTTAACCTGGGCAATAAGAATTCCAAGATCCCTGCAGGAAAAACTGTTGTCGAATATAAACTTGATGAACTTCGAACTCCGGACAATACCAATGTGCTTGCTAAGGATATCTTTTTAAGAGTGAGAGGCTCGGAAAAGATCTGCATTGTGGGCACTAACGGAACAGGTAAGACGACACTCCTTAAAAAGGTGGCAGAGGAACTGCTTGCCAGAAAAGATATTAAAGCTCAGTATATGCCGCAAAACTATGAGGAACTTCTTGATCTGGATGTATCGCCTGTGGAATTTTTGGATGATACGGGAGATAAAACAGTGCGTACACATATCAGGATGGCTCTCGGTGCCTTGAAGTACACTACGGACGAAATGAATCATCCGATAAGAGAATTGTCCGGCGGACAGAAAGCTAAGGTACTTCTTCTTAAGATGAGTTTGTCGGATGCGAATGTTCTTATACTGGATGAACCTACGAGAAACTTTTCACCTCTGTCCGGCCCAGTTATCAGGAAGGTTCTGTCTTCTTTTCCGGGAGCTGTGATCAGCGTGTCACATGACAGGAAATATATTGAGGAGGTCTGTACGAATACGTACACTTTAACCGAAAGGGGCCTTGAGGAAATACAAAGCTAAGGATTAATTAAATCGAAGGGATAGTTTATAATATGAGTGAATATATTTACATCAATTTAAGACAAAAAAAGGAATTGAAAGAGGCTGCGGCAAATTGGTTTCATGAAAAGTGGGGTGTGCCCACTGAGGCATATCTTGAGTGTATGGATGCATACCTTGCCGGAAGTACGGAATATGGATGGTATCTGTGCCTTGATGAGGGAAGGATCGCAGGAGGACTCGGAGTCATTGAAAATGATTTCCACGACAGGAAGGATCTGTCACCCAATGTGTGTGCCGTATATACGGAAGAAAAATACCGCTGCCGCGGAATATCGGGTAAATTGTTAAATATGGCAGTTGATGATATGAAGTCGAAAGGAATAACGCCTGTCTATCTTGTGACGGATCATGTCGGATTTTATGAAAGGTATGGATGGGAATTTTTCTGTATGGCGCATGGTGACGGAGAACCTGAACCTACAAGGCTTTATATACACAGATAAGTTCCGCGCAGATGTGTAGTCAGCCGGCGAATTCTTAAGTGTATGTGATCGATTCGTATTAGGAGGTAAATGTGAGAAAAATAATAAGCTTTATCATGATATCGCTGATGCTTATGATTGCGGGATGCGGAAATAATGTAACTGCCTATACTGACCATGTGACAGATGATTCGGTCGTAGATGGGTCGAGTGACATTATTGAAGACCATTCCGATGAACACGATGAAGAAATATTATATCAGTTAATCGTGGATGAAGGATTTGAAACGGATGAAGTATCTTACTCCGTAGGTGATAAGGTTAATGTATATTACAATATCATCGCATCCGATACAGATTATTCCTTCTACGCAGACAGTGAAGATGTAGAGCTTGATGTGACATATGATGAAGAAAAGGGATATGTGATCACCTTTAAAATGCCGGCGCACGATGTTTCTCTTTATGTGAACACCGTAAATTCCATTGAGTATAATGATCCGAATGGATTAGACGAGGTTCCTGAGGATGCATGGAATGCATTGCTGAAATATGTTGGAAGCCGTACACAGCTCATGGCGACTATTCCCGTGTCTGTTTGCATGGCAGAGGTTACCGAGGACGGTCATGATGATGTTTGCGCTACTTTCATTACCGGAAGCGGAATAGTTACGAGCATGATCGTTATATACGATACTGAAAAGAAACGCGGATATACTCTTTCCGACCGCGGGACCTATGATTATGAAATAGAGGGCATAGAAGACGGAATCCTTCTGGTTAAGCGGATGGATTACGGACATAAGGAGGAAGATGTTACCGGAACAATAGTCATTTCATCAGGCTGGCCGATATTTTTAGAAGATATAGATATCCTTAAAAAGGGATTACCATATAAAGCCATCAAAATGTTTGCATATTGTGCGGAGGAACTGCTCCCGGGTGACACCACTTCAGGAAATTACTTAAGTTCGATGGATTTTCAATATGTGCGCCAGATGATGTGGAAGGTGTGCGGTATTTTCTATGGAGGAGAAATGTATGAACAGGAAGTAACGTATGAGGATGGTAAGATTGAGACCTTGCCCACCACTCTTGTCAGGATGCCCTATGATGAATGGGTATATCTGATAGAAGAGGTTTTTATGGAGAAGGATGCAGGAGATCTCTTTGCTAATCTTGATGATTCTTTCCACGGTGAGATATCCGTATATTATAGCTCCGACGATGATTATATATATCTGCAACAGGGAGCAATCGGTGACATTGTTGAGTGGGAACTTACAGATGTCTCAAAAGATGGCACAAGGTATGTCCTGACATATGATATTTTTGGATCCGAGTGGCTGTGGACTGCTGAAGTTACCATAGAAGAGGCTGATAATACTTATGGATACAGATTGATCGGTGTAGAGATTGTGGATGAAGCAGAAGACGTAGATTGGGCGAGATGAGCCGATATATCAGATAAACGGAGAGTGAAGATAAAATGGGAGAGGCATATTTTGCGGGGGGATGCTTTTGGTGCGTCACCCCAATATATAAGATGTACGGAGTAAGTGAGGTTATCTGCGGTTACGCGGGCGGAGATGAAGAAAATCCTACGTACGAACAGGTAAAGCACCAGGAAACGGGTCACAGGGAAACAATTAAACTTGTCTATGATCCTGATAAAGTATCGTATGAAAAACTTCTTGATATTTATTTTGCCAACGTGGATCCTTTTGATCCGGAGGGACAGTTTATTGACAAAGGATTTTCATATACCCTGGCGATTTTCTACAATACCGAAGCAGAAAAAGAAATTGCGGATAAGAAAATAGCTGATATTGAGAAAACTTCAGGAAGGGAAACGTATGTAGCTGTTCTGCCCTTTAAGAATTTTTATGAAGCTGAAGAGTATCATCAGGATTATTACCTGAAGAATCCGGAAGCTTTTGAAAAAGAACTCACAGAGTCGGGAAGGAAAAAGCAAAAGTAAAACTGTTAAGGGAGGTACATTATGGGGCTGTTTGACGCATTTAAAAAGAAAAAGGCTTTGAGTTTCGAGGAAATTGATTCCATTGAAAAGGCACAGCTGGAATGCAAAAAAGGAAATCTTGAAAGAATGCATATTATGGCACCGATATTTGGTGGAACGGATGAGCCTCATAATATTCTGTATGTACCTGTCGGCGTGAACAGGATAAAAGAGGGCTATGATGATATCCTGGTCGGTTTGGTTGAGCAGGGCAAAGCAAAATCTTTTGACTGTAAGCCCGAATACAAAGGAAAAAGTGTAATCCCCAGTAAGATCACAATTACCTCCGGTAAAGACGGAGTCGATGTTTTTAAGCAAACCATAGATGTTTGGTGAGCAAGATAGTATTTAGAGTTCTGCAGTCTGTTCCGGGCTTTAGGTCTAGTTAAGCAACTGAGGTGGCTGTAAAAACACCTTGGAAATAAGAAATTTACAGCCAATTACGTGTATTAGACCCTGATAAGCAACAGAGACGGCTGTAAAACAACTTGGAAAAAAGAAATTTACAGCCAATTAGGTGCATTAGGCCCTGATAGGCAACTGAGGTGGCTGTAAAACATCTTAGGAAAATGTATCCCCGGAATGTGTAGAAAAAAGTTATACGGAGAATATGTATGGATAAAGATAAATTGATTTATCTGGCCGGAAGCTGTTCTAAAGACCAGCGCCCGGTGATGGAGAAAATCGCTAAGCTATTAAGGGATAACGGATATAAGTTATATTGCCCGTTTGAACTTAAGATTGAAAATGCCTGGGATTACTCACAGGAAGACTGGGCACAGAAGGTATTTGATGCGGATCTGGATGCACTTGACAGGGCAGAGATGTTTCTTATGATCACTCCCGGCAGGAATGGTACCGCAGGAACCAACTGGGAACAGGGCTATATGTATGCTAAAAAGAAACCGATCATTGTCGTACAGATAACGGATGATGAAACAAGCCTTATGACATTCTGCTCAGCAGGTAGTTTTTATAATGCTGCTAAGGATGAACTTGAAGAAACAATCCTTAAGGCAGTAGAGAATAATCAACCGAGAAACAAATGTAAAACAATTCTTACGTGAGTATTTGAAAAACTATGAATTGTGTAATGAGTTAAAGGTTAGATCAGACGCAGTTTGTTATTTCCGGTGAATCTAAACACCCTGACTGAAGTTTTGGAATTCTTTATTATATATCCCCACATAGAAGTAAATATTTTATGACAAACACATTGACAAACGCCTATGTATGTATTATTATCCACACATAGACAAATATCAATGTGAGGTTACGCTATGCAGAAAATAGATGAAGTATTAATATGCAGGGCTCTTGGCGATTCCAACAGACTTGAAATAGTTAAGATGCTTTCGGGTCGGGAACAATGCGGATGCAGGCTTCTTGAAAGGTTTGACATTACACAGCCCACTCTTTCCCATCATATGAAGATTCTGGTGGATTCAGGGCTGGTAAACGACAGAAAAGAAGGCAAGTGGCACTACTATTCAATCAATACGGAAGTCATGAAAGAATTCTGCGATTTTATTAAAACTCTCTGTAATGGCAGCACCGGCAAATGCTGCAAGGGAGGAGAGTGATGGGAAATTTTATTCAGACACAGATACTGGGGATGAAGTGGTTAAGCACGCTGATTGGCCGGCTGCTTTCGTCCTTGGGGCTGGATATAGAGAGCAGGATTGGCAGCAGCATACATTTTTTTATATATGATGTGATAAAGATTACGTTTTTTCTTTGTCTGCTTATCTTTATAATCTCATATATCCAAAGCTTTTTCCCACCTGAGCGCAGCAGGAAGATTATGGGCAGATTTCACGGAATCGCAGCGAATATTATAGGTGCTCTGCTGGGAACAGTAACACCCTTCTGCTCATGTTCATCAATCCCGATATTTATGGGATTTACGAGTGCCGGTTTACCGCTTGGAGTAACATTTTCATTTCTGATTTCTTCGCCGATGGTGGATTTGGCAAGCCTCGTACTGCTTATGAGTATCTTTGGAGCGCGGATAGCCATCGTTTATGTTGTGATGGGCTTGGTGATTGCTGTTGCGGGTGGAACACTGATTGAGAAACTGCATATGGAAGACCAGATTGCGGATTTTATCAGGAAGGCAAACAGAAGCGTTGAGACAGAAGCTCCGAGCCCTACTGTTAAAGAGCGCCTGATTTATGCAAAGGACCAGGTAGCATCTACATTTAAAAAAGTGTTTCCGTACATTCTGCTGGGAGTGGGCATTGGCGCTGTAATCCATAACTGGATACCGCAAGAGTGGATCAGAGCGGTGCTTGGCGGAAGAAATCCCTTTGGGGTTATACTTGCGGCAATCCTGGGAATTCCGATGTATGCGGATATATTCAGTATAATTCCGATAGCTGAGGCGCTCCTGTCCAAGGGAGCTTTGCTTGGCACAATCTTAAGTTTTATGATGGCAGTAACTACCCTCAGTCTTCCTTCTTTAATCATGTTAAAGAAGGTAATCAAAACAAAGCTGCTTGCCACATTTATACTCATCTGCACTGTTGGTATCATCTTAGTCGGCTATGGTTTTAACATTTTTCAAAATTTGTTTTTTTAAAGGAGTATTTGAACATGAATATCAAGGTATTAGGCGGAGGATGCAAGTGCTGTGAGACACTTTTGGCATCCGTAAAAGAAGCAGTGGCGGCAAAAAGAATTGACGCGGAGTTAGAATATATCACGGATATGGAAAAAATTATGGAATTCGGAGTGATGAGCACACCGGCTCTTATGATAGACGGAAAAATAGTATCAGCCGGAAGAACTCTCAAGGCGAAAGAAATTGAAAAATTTTTATAGGGAACAAGGGGTGTAATATATGATTACAATAAGAGAATGTGACGATTACGAAGCGGCAAAGAACCTTATTTTGGAATACTCCCAAATAAAAGGCGCTGAAGCCTGTTTTGTATCGCTTGACAGAGAATTGGCCGATTTGGCCGGCTTTTATAAGGACGGAGCACTGCTGTTAGGCTATGATGAAGGTAACCCTGTTGCAACGATAGCCATTAAGAAGATTAATGATGACCGGGCTGAGGCAAAGAGATTATATGTAAAGCCGGAATGCAGAGGGAAAGGTTACGCAAGACCTATGCTTAATGCAATGCTTGACAAATGCCGTGAACTTAAGTTCAAAGAAGTCAGATTTACCACAAAACCCGCAGTAATGAGCATAGGATACGCTTTATATCAGAAGATGGGGTTTGAGGAACTGGAGAATGATGAGGGAACTGTGCTGATGCGCATGAAATTGGATTGAGTCAGAACATTTCTACGGAACATGGGCAAAAGAAATCTCAAAGTTTTGGGTGTTTTTGTGGCTAAGATAGATTATAATTGTCTGTAATGGGGCAGAATTCTAATCTTGAATTATAACTGAGAGTGAAACATTTGAGGGTACAGATTGTGGAAGAACAAATAATAGCAAAAAACAAACAATACTGGGACGATCATGCCGACCTATGGTTTGGTACGACTGCTTTGCCCAAATACGGAGTCAAATTCGTAACGGAAGAAGACCTTCATTTTTTTGCGGATGTAGCAGGCAAGAAAGTCCTTGAAATATGCTGCGGCAGCGGTCATTCGCTTAAGTACCTTGCGGATAGAGGTGCCACGGAATTGTGGGGACTCGATTTATCTCAGAAACAATTGGATAATGCCGAGAAACTCTTAAAGGAGAGCGGCTGCAATCCAAAACTCATATGTGCGCCGATGGAAGCTGAGAGCGATATTCCTAAGGATTATTTTGACTATGTTTATTCAATATACGGAATAGGCTGGACGACGGACCTTGAAGGAACGTTTAAGAGGATTGCCTCGTATCTTAAGAAGGACGGAATCTTCATATTCAGCTGGGGCCATCCTCTCCACTATTGCGTTGCAAAGTCCTATGAGACCGGAGATGACGTTGTGGATAACGGAGAACTGGTCTTTTCACGCAGTTATTTTGATGAGTCTTACTTTAAGATGCCGGTTCACGACACAACCGTAACCTTTGCCAACAGAAAGATTTCAACGTATGTCAATGCCCTGTATGAAGCCGGTTTTATAATCGAGAAAATGGTGGAGCAAACCGACGAAAAGTCACTGGTAGATACTGAAGATAACAGTCCCAAGGCTCAGAAAGCAAAAATGGTTCCGCTTTCTATGTGTTTTAAATGCAGGAAGCTTTAAGCGTACAAT
>JAEEGH010028776.1_pt1 | contig 10914 bp, 10 predicted proteins | sample 9134181 | NCBI WGS metagenome assembly JAEEGH01 (sample SAMN16246544, study PRJNA631951) | gut metagenome | biome: gut microbiome; feature: rumen; material: DP-attached | host: Bos | place: Iran: Karaj | collected 2018-10
TCGTTTTGAAAAAAATGTCTCGTTGCAGCCACCGCCGTAACTTGGTCTGTATTTAAAGGATTTCTCAGCCCTTCTCAAGTGCCAGAGTTCTGGTAGTAAGGTCGCAAACCTCCGAAGGTCCGAAGTACTGAACATCGCCGGGATAGGTGAAGCAGGTCTCTACTGCCCACTTGTCTCTTACGGACTCGAAATACTTGAAGGGCTTGCCGTCAAGCTCAACGAGCGCCTTGCGGATAACGGGCTTATCCTGACCGTTACGTCTCTCGATGTTCATCATCTTGGTGATGGGCATACCGCCTGCATTCCACTGATCAGCGGGCTTCGAGATGTTGGAAACCTTCGAAAGGTATCCGTTGAAGCCGTACTGGATAAGAAGGAATGCGTTGTATCCGAGTGAGTAGCAGTAGTCTGCGTCGAAGTTCGAAGGGAATGCGCATCTTCCTTCGTATCCGAAGAAGTGATGCTGTGTTCCGAACTTGCCCTTGTAGGTGCCTGCTGCCTTTCTTCTCTCAAGCTCTGCGCCAACCATCTCAGCGAAAAGCTTCTCAGACTCGATGAGCGATACCTGTACGTTGCCGTGAGGATCTCTCTCAAGGAAGAGCTGCTGCTGGATGCCGCGGGGAAGTACATCAAATACTGCCATTGCGTCAGCGGTAAGGCCGGCCTTGATGAACGCGTACTTATCCTTCCATGAAGGAAGAGCGTTGAATTCCTCGGTCTTGCTGCCTGCAAGGAGCTCGTTGATCTCAGCGATGAGTGCGGAGAACTCGGGAACGAACTCTACGATACCCTCGGGAATGATAACTACGCCGAAGTAATTGCCGTTTGCCGCTCTCTTCTCAACCGAGTCAGCGATCATATTGGTGATCTGTGCAAGAGACATCTTCTTTGCCGCAACTTCCTCACCGATGAGGCAGATGTTGGGCTGTGTCTCAAGTGCGCACTCAAGGGCTACATGGGAAGCCGAACGGCCCATAACCTTGATGAAGTGCCAGTATTTCTTAGCCGAATTAGCGTCTCTCTCGATGTTTCCGATGAGACCGCTGTATGTCTTTGTAGCTGTATCGAAACCGAAGGAAGCCTCGATATCTTCGTTCTTTAAGTCGCCGTCAATGGTCTTGGGGCATCCGATAACCTGAACACCGGTGTTGTGAGCTGCCATGTACTCCGCAAGTACTGCTGCGTTGGTGTTGGAATCGTCGCCGCCGATAATAACGATAGCGGTAAGACCGTGCTTCTTCGCAACTTCGGTAACGATAGCGAACTGCTCCTCAGTCTCGAGCTTAGTTCTGCCGGAACCGATGATATCGAAACCGCCGGTGTTTCTGTATTCATTAATAAAGGAATCGGTGAACTCAATGTAATCGTCATCGATGAGTCCGCTGGGGCCGCCCTTGAAGCCGAGAAGAACGTTGTTCTTGTCGGAAGCCTTCAGTGCGTCACAGAGACCTGTGATAACGTTGTGTCCGCCGGGTGCCTGTCCGCCCGAAAGGATAACGCCGACAACCTGCTTCTTAGCAGCTGCAGTGTTCTTTCCCTTAACAAAGGTAACTTCCTTTTTTCCGTAAGTGTTCGGGAAAAGAGCCTTGATCTTCTCCTGATCCGCTACGCTCTGTGTTGCTTCGCCCTCGCTTACGCAGATGTCTGCGATGCCGTGTCTGAGCATTCCGGGAAGCTTCGGATTATACTCATATCTTGCTTTCTGAAGCGGTGAAATGTCCATTTTGGTACTCTCCTTTTTCTTAACTTATTTCATAATGCCTGATCCGCCCTCTCGTGATCAAGCTCACTCAGTGGCGTATTCTAGCATAAAAAAACGCGCAAGTAAAGTTAAACTTTTGTTAAGCGGCAAATAAACCGTACGCGAGAACTACCGCGCCGAGCACGATCCTGTACCAGCCGAAGGGTTTGAAATCGTGCTTTCTGATGTAGCCGAGCAGAAGCTTTATAACAAGCAGTGACACAACGAATGCCACGACCATTCCTACCGCGAGGATCACTGCCTCGGATGAAGTAAAGTTAAAGCCGAACTTTACGAGCTTTAAGAGGCTCGCGCCGAGCATAACGGGAACTGCCAGGAAAAATGTGTACTCAGCCGCAACTGTCCTCGATACTCCGATGAGCAGCGCACCTACGATCGTCGCGCCCGAACGCGAGGTTCCGGGGAATACCGCAGCGATAACCTGGAACAGGCCGATCAGCAGCGCCGTGGTATAGGTAATGTCCGCGATCGAATTGATCTTCGCGGGCTTGTCCGCATTACGGTTCTCGATCACAATGAAGGCCACGCCGAATACGATCAGCATGATCGCAACAGTTGTGTAATTATAGAACAGCTCCTCGAAAACATCGTCGAAGAGGATGCCGATGATCGCCGCCGGCACGCAGGACACGAGAATATGGAACCACATAATGAAAATGTCTTTTTTGATCCAGCTTCCCACGCCTTTCTCCGAAAGCGGCATCGCGTTGTCTTTGTGTCCGAAAGGCCAGAGCCGCTTCCAGAACAGCACTACGACCGCAAGGATCGCGCCGAGCTGAATAACCACCTCGAACATGCTGTAAAACGCCTCCGAAACATCCAGCTTCACGAACTCGTTCAGAAGGATCATATGTCCGGTGCTGCTGATCGGCAGCCACTCGGTGATGCCTTCCACGATACCGAAAAGTATCGCCTTTAAGATCTCAATAAAATCTGCCATTTCTTTTTGTTTTCTCCCTTATTATACATTTTTCCTAAGCCTTACAGCGCGGACATGATATTGTCCAGCAGGCGTTTTGTCTTGTCCCAGCCGAGGCACGCGTCGGTGATCGATTTTCCGTAAACGCCGCCGTCCACGCTCTGGTTGCCGTCCTCGATATAGCTCTCCACCATGAAACCCTTCACGATCTTCTTTACTCTCGCATCATGCTTGCATGAATTGAGGACCTCGTTGATGATCCTGGGCTGTTCGAAAGGATTCTTGCCCGAATTCGAATGGTTGGTATCCACGATCACCGCGGGATTCACAAGATTGCGCTCGTCAAATGCGTTGCAGAGCCTGATCAGATCCTCGTAGTGATAGTTGGGCTGAGGCTCGCCGTGCTTGTTGGTGTAGCCGCGAAGGATCGCATGGGCGTAAGGATTGCCCTCAGAGCGTACCTCCCAGCCTCTGTAGATAAAGGTATGCGCATGCTGCGCCGCAGCTATGCCGTTAAGCATTACACTGTAATCGCCGCTCGTCGGGTTCTTCATTCCGACCGGAGTATCGATTCCGCTGGCAGTCAGCCTGTGCTGCTGGTCTTCTACCGAACGCGCGCCTACAGCAACGTATGCGAGCAGATCGTCGAGATACTGGTAGTTCTCGGGATAGAGCATCTCGTCCGCGCAGGCAAAGCCCGTGTCGCTGATCGCTCTCATGTGCAGATGCCTGGTCGCGATCAGGCCCTTGAACAGGTCTGTCTTCTCGTGGGGATTCGGCTGATGAAGCATGCCCTTGTAGCCCTCGCCCGTGGTCCTGGGCTTATTTGTATAGATCCTGGGGATGATGAGGATCTTGTCCTTAATCTCTTCCTGAATGGGAGTCAGTCTCGAAATATAGTCGATAACGCTTTCCTCATTATCCGCGGAGCAGGGTCCGATGATCAGGACCAGTTTGTCGCTCCTTCCGGAAAAAACCGCTTCGAGCTGCGCCCTTTTGGTCGCAACTATCTCCGCCATTTTCCCCGTGAGCGGATACATTTCCTTGATCTCTGCCGGGATCGCCAGCTGCTTTATGAATTCAACTTTCATTTGTCTTTCCTCACATTCTGCTTCCTGTCGAAGCGCTCGCGCCTCTTGGTCGAAAGCTTCATTTTTTCTTTAAGTCCCTCAGCGTTATCGGTCTCGATCAGCGTCCTGATCTCTGTCAGCTCGTCGATAAACCGGTTCATCTCGCGCAGCAGCGGCTCCTTGTTCATAAAGAAAAGCTCGCTCCACATCTTTTCATTTATATGCGCGATCCTGGTCAGGTCGCGGAAGGAATCGCCGGTGTACTCGCTCAGGTGCTCATTGTCGTTGCAGGTCATGAGCGCCACCGCAATGCAGTGCGTGAGCTGCGAAACGAACGCTATCATCTCGTCGTGCTCCTCGGGAGTCAGCACCGCCACACGGTTAAATCCGAGTATCCTGCCCAGATTCTCGCACCACTCAATGCTCTCCGGAGTATTCCTTTCCGTCGGTACCACGATAAAGTTCGCGTCACGGAATATCCTGTCGTCGCTGTAAGCCACGCCCGAGAGCTCGCGTCCCGCCATCGGATGCGCCGCGATAAACTCGACGTCTTCCCTTAATATCTTCTGGATATCGTACACGACCGCACTCTTGATACCCGTAACGTCCGTGATCCTGATACCGCTCTTGAAATATTTCTGATTGTCGCGTATCCAGTCGGTGATGATCCTCGGATAGAGCGCCATGATAATGCAGTCCGCTTCTCCGATCAGCTTAGGATCCGCTTCTGTCGCGCCCTCGTCGATGATCCCGTTTTCCTTTGCAAACCGGATCGACTCCGCATCGGTATCGATCGCAAAGACCGTATATCCGAATCGCTTCAGCGCCTTCGCGTAGCTGCCGCCGATCAGTCCGAGTCCGACGATCAGTATCTTCTTTTTGATTATCCATTCCATGTTTCGTCCACCTCAATCCCGAGTGACTTTATATCTTTGAAAAAGCCCGGATAGCTCTTATTTACCGCTTCCGCGCCGATGAGCCCTCCGCCCGTGAGACTGAGCAGCAGCGCCATCGACATCACGATCCTGTGATCGTTGTGTCCGTGCACGGGGCCCTTCGGCGCTTTAAGCCCGCATCCTATCCTCACGGAATTCTCTTCCTGCTCCGTTTCGATCCCGAACGCCGCAAGTTCCTCGCACATCACGCGTCCGCGGTCGCTCTCCTTTATCTTCAGGCGCTTCGTGCCCGTAAAATATCCGCCCTTGTTTGCCGCCGCAACGGCAAAGAGCACGGGTCCGAGGTCGGGGCAGTCGGAAATGTCAAGCTCCGCCGCTCCTGACTTAAGCGCCTCAAAATAATCCTTATACACGCGGTCTCCCTGCAGGGAAGTCCCGTCGAGTCCTTCAACCTTCACATCGCCGCCGATACAGTTGAACGCATCGAGAAATGCCGCGTTTGAGTAATCGCCCTCAACGGTGATGTCGACCGGCTTATACTCCTGTCCGCCCGGGATCAGGTATTCGGTATCGCTCTTTTCAATGACCTTAACTCCTGCCTTCGAAAGAGCGCTGATCGTGAGTATGATGTAAGATCTGCTCTCGACCGGAGGGATCAGCCTGATCGTGCTGTCGCCGGCAAGCAGCGGCAGGACAAACATAAGTCCCGTAATAAACTGGCTGCTGACATTGCCCGCGATCTCATACTCCTGTGCTTTCAGCCTGCCCTCAACATATATATGGTCGTCGTTCTTTTTAAATGTGATGCCGCACTTCTCACATATATCCTCGTAAATACCGAACGGTCTCGAGCGCAGCGTTTCGCTTCCGAAGAATCTCGAAGGCTTCCCGGAAAACATCGCGAGCGCCATGAAAAAACGCATCGTGCTTCCGCTCTCGCGGCAGAGAAAATCCTGTGCCGCTCCGGCTTCGCTCATTACCGCGTCAGACGCGTCCGCATTTCCGCAATGACCAATGTTTTTCAGACTGTCTCCGACGCCTTCGACGCTCACACAGTCCCCACTGACATCCGCTTTCGCACCGAGCGCGCGTATGCAGTCGAGCGTCGCCAGTATATCCTGTGAGAGATCGACATTCCTTATTACGCTTTTTCCGCCGGCCAATGCCGCGCAGATAATGTGCCGGTGCGCCATGCTTTTTGAAGGAGGCGCGGTAACCGTTCCCCGCGCTGTTGATCTTTTGATGTATAAGTTCATCTTATTCGTTCCATTATCAAATCTTATGTGTGATCTGCTTCAGCTTCCGTATTTTTCGACAAGATGATCGATCGCTTCAATGTAGCCCTGCAGTCCGTGTCCCGTTATCGTTTCCTCACAGGCGGCGCGGATGTAGCTGATCTGTCGGAAGTCCTCTCTCTTCGACACATCGGAGATATGCACCTCTATCATCGGGAGTCCGACGGCCTTCGCCGCGTCAAGTATCGCGATGCTCGTGTGAGTATACGCTCCCGGATTGATGACTATGCCGTCGCACATTCCGTAGGACTGCTGAATGAAATCGACCAGGTCGCCCTCATGATTGCTCTGCTGAAGCTCAACCTCGATCCCGATCTCATCGCAATGCGCCTTTATCATCGCGCAGAGAGCCCCGTAGCTCTCGCTCCCGTAGATGCCCGGCTCCCTGATGCCCAGCATGTTCAGGTTCGGTCCGTTTATAACTTTGATCTTCATCCGTGCTCCGTTCCGTGCCGCTTTTCCGACACTGATCATTCGCAAAAAGACTGTTACATATCGAGAAAATATCTCGTGATCTCTTCTGCCTTCTCCTCATCGATCGTCTGCCCGGAGAAGTACTCCGCTGCTGCGACCGCCTGCCTTACAAGCATCCTTAAACCGCCCACGGCAGGGATGCCCTTCGCTCTCGCCTGCTTCATAAGCAGCGTCTCACGCGGATTTGCCACCACGTCGATGACTCCCTTGAGCTTAGAGAAAGGTTCGATATCTATCGGCGATGCGTCGGTCTTCGGGAACATACCGACCGGCGTCGCATTGATAATGAAATCCGCGTCCCGAAAGCTCTCATAAGCCTCATCATAAGTTATCCCGCCGTCTCTTCCGCTGCGGCTCACGTTTTTCACCACTGCCGCTCCCAGGCTCGCGCATACGGCGCGTGCAGTCTTCGAGGTTCCGCCTGTACCAAGTATCAAAATCGTACTACAGCTGTAGTCGTGTTCCTCGCTCAGCATCAGATTCCTGAGCCCCGCGAAATCCGTATTGTAGCCGTATAGCTTTCCGTCACGGTTCACTATCGTATTGACCGCTCCGATCGCGGCCGCCCTCTCATCCATTTGGGCAAGGTACGGAATCACCTTTTCCTTGTAAGGGATCGTAACATTGATCCCCTTAAAATCCCTCGCCTGCATGAACGCGTCCAGCCCGTCCTGCGGTATCTCGCACAGCTCGTAGGGATACAGCCCGATCCTGCCGTGTATTTCGGCGGAAATGCTGTGTCCGAGCTTTTCTCCGATCAATCCGTACTGCATAAATCTCTCCGTTTCGTCAGATCTCCAAACCCGGTCAGTTCATGTCACAGTCAGTCGCAAACCAGTCCGTTCCGTATCTTCCGCTCAGAATATCGTACAGTACCAGCGCCGTGATACTGTCGACAACGACCCTCGCACGGTGAATGATCGCGGGATCGTGACGTCCGTTTATCTGAAGATCGGCGTTCTCGCCCGTATTGATCTCAATGCTCTTCTGTTCGGTGTAGATCGAAGGCGTGGGTTTTACCGCGCATCTGAAGGTCACGGGCATTCCGTTCGTGATGCCGCCGTTAATGCCGCCGTTGTGGTTCGTGGTCGTAACGATCCTTCCGTCCTTATTCCTGAATGGATCGTTGAACTCACTGCCCATGGCGTTCACCATGTCAAAGCCGGCTCCGAACTGGACTCCCTTTATCGCCGGGATCCCGAAAAGGGCATGTGAGAGAAGTCCTTCAACCGTATCAAACCAGGGCTCTCCGAGGCCCGCGGGCAGTCCGATTACCGCAGTCTCGAGTACGCCGCCCGTGCTGTCCCCGACCGCCGCCGCCTCTTCGACGGCTTTTTTCATGTTCTCGCCGGCAGCAGGGTCGAGCACCGCGAATTCCGACACGTTCAGTTTGTCTATATCGGCCTTCAGATCGCAGAAGGCCCTGTCCTTGATATCGTGCAGTCTTTCGATATGAGTTCCGATGAATATTCCCTTTTTCCTCAGGGCTTCGATCACTATCGCGCCCACGGCCACGGGTCCCGCCGTTATCCTTCCGCTGAAATGACCGCCGCCTCTGTAATCCTCAAAACCGTGATATTTGCAATAAGCTGCGTAGTCGGCATGTCCGGGTCTCGCTATCCTCGGCCCGTTCTCGTAGTCCTTGCTGCGCTGCGCAGTGTTCGGGATCAGGATGCAAAGGGGAGTTCCGGTGGTCTTTCCGTTAAATACGCCGCTCACGATCGTGTACTCATCCGCCTCGACCCTGCCCGTGGAGATCGCTCCGACAGGTCTCCTGAGAGTCAGCTGGGATCTTATGAAATCATCGTCAACGGTAAGTCCGGGCGCAAGTCCGTCTGCCACCGCTCCGATATAGGGGCCGTGGCTCTCACCGAACAGTGTTATCTGTAAATTCGTTCCGAAGCTGTTTTTCATGCTTTCTCCTTTTCCCCTTACCCGGCAAGTACCAGTTCCAGCCTTGTCTTTGCCTCTTCGGGTGACATATCCCTGATCTCAAAAGCGCCGACCTTGGGAACATAGATTGAAGATATCACGCTGCCGTTGCCCTTCTTGTCATGCGAGACCGCTGCCGCCGCCTGCTCAAGATCGAATTCCGCATGCTCCGGAAGGCCGAACTTGCGCAGCACCGCACCGAGCCTCTGTCTTACTTCGGGCGCGCACATAACTGTCATTCCGGCCGCCACGCATTCTCCGTGGAGATACTTTCCGCCGCATGAGACCTCGATACCGTGTCCCAAAGTATGTCCGAAATTCAGGACCTTTCTGAGACCCGCTTCTTTTTCGTCTTCTTCGACCACTCGCCTCTTAATGTCTATCGCTCTGGCGATATAGGGCACAAGGTCGTCCGATGCATCCATTTTCTCTATATCCTCAAACAGGTCCTTATCAAAAGTCATCGCCATCTTGACCGCCTCGGCAAAGCCGTTCGCTTTCTGCCTCGCATCGAGGGTATCGAGCACCTCGGGGTCGATGATGACCTTCTTCGGCTGGTAAAATGTCCCGACAATATTCTTAACCCCGCCAAAATTCACGCCGGTCTTGCCGCCGATCGAGGAATCCACCTGCGAGAGCACGGTCGTCGGAACATTGTAGAATTCTATGCCTCTCATATAGCAGGATGCCGCAAATGCGGCCAGGTCGCCCACTACTCCTCCTCCGACAGCGACCACGCAATCTTTGCGGGAAAAACCGTTGTCGAGCATGAACTGCTGGAGCGTCGCAAAGGCGTCAAGATTCTTGCCTTCCTCACCGCCGTCGACCACCGCGACCACTGCTTCCTTTGCCTGCTTCGCCACGGTCTGCGCATACTCCTGCGGGACATTTTTGTCGGTAACGACCAGTACGCGCCTGTTCAGATCGCATTCTTCGCCGATATGCGGCAGAATCCCCCTTTTGATCCGGATGTCATATTCATGACCCGGGATATTAACTCTGATAGTCTCCACTTACGCTCCGCCTTTCGTCGGTCCGGACGGCGCTCACGCGCGCATTCCGGGCTTATAGGTTCCGAGTATCTTGAAAAACTCGCAGTTCTTTTTAAGATCGGCCAGCATCTTCTCTCCGTTCTCGGAACTTAAACGCCCCTCGACCTCGGTGTAGAAATAATACTGCCAGTTGCTGTCCTTTAACGGTCGGCTTCTGATAACGCGCATGCTGTAGCCGTATCTTCCGAGTATCGAAAGTGTCTCGGCCAGCGTTCCCGCCTCGTTCCTGATCGTGAACATCAGGATAAATGTGCTGTATTCGTCGTCGTTCTTCATCGAATCCGCGCTCTTAGAGAAAACCGCGAAACGCGTGGTGTTCGTCGAACTCTCGTTGATGTCGTGATCGAGGATGTTCAGTCCGTAGAGCTCCGCGGTCTCGATCGAAGCTATCGATCCCACCGTGATATCTCCCCTGTCGGCAACCTGCTTTGCGGCTCTCGCCGTATTCTCCGCCTGAATGACCTCGTAACCGTGTCTGCGGATGAAGCCCGCACATTGGTCGAGCGCCTGCGGATGGCTGATAACCGTCTTTATCGTATCGACGGTCGCGCCGGGCACTCCGAGCAGACACTGGGAAACAGGCAGCTCGTATACTCCGTTGATGAACAGGTCTCCGTCAAACATCAGGTCCGCGACCTGACCGACCTCGCCCGCAAAGCTGTTCTCGATCGGCAGCACCGCCAGATCGCACGCTCCCGCGCTGACCGCGCTGTACGCATCGGCGAAACTCTTATGAGGAACGCGCGCTGCCTCGGGGAAGAGCCTGCTCACGCAGATACTCGCAAAAGAGCCCTCGATCCCGCTGTATGCCACGCGCAGTCCCTCGGAAAGGCGGTGCTGGTACTTCTTGGAAATGTCCAGCATCCCTGTCAGGAATTCGCGGTAGTACGGTTCGTACTCGCGGTTCGAAAGCTTCTGAGTATTGCGCTCGATGAGGATCTTCTCTCTTCCTTTGTCAAGGATCGGAAGTCCCTTTTCACGCTTGTATTCGGCTATCTCGGCCGCACACTCCATTCTCTGCTCAAAGAGCGCCGCCATATCGCCGTCAATCCTCTCGATCCGGTCTCTTAAAATGTCGATCTTATTTTCCCTGTCTGACATAGTTGTCCTTTCCTGTCGCGCATAAGTAAAGCGAGTCCGATATCATGGGCGCACGAAACCAGACACACGCGTGCCTGCTCCCCTCCCCATTTTCGCAATATCGAACTCGCTGTTATCATTATTTTTTGAAGCTGTCCTTTAAGGATACGCTTCTGTTGAATACCAGATGATCCGCGCTGCTGTCCCTGTTGTCCATGCAGAAGAAACCTATGCGCATGAACTGGAACGTAGGCGCGTTGATGCCGGTACGGTTCTCAGCCTTGTCGAATTCCTTCGCGATATCGACCATGACCTTCTCTACCTTGCAGCCCGTAAGAACCGTCAGGCTCTCGGGATTCAGTGCTTCAAGGAAATTCTTGTCGGGTCCGTCGGGCTCGGGATCGCTGAAGAGATTGTCGTAGAGACGAACCTCC
>JAEEGH010028778.1_pt1 | contig 10914 bp, 8 predicted proteins | sample 9134181 | NCBI WGS metagenome assembly JAEEGH01 (sample SAMN16246544, study PRJNA631951) | gut metagenome | biome: gut microbiome; feature: rumen; material: DP-attached | host: Bos | place: Iran: Karaj | collected 2018-10
TGGCGCAATACTATTACCGGTGAGGCTTCTCTCAAGCTTTCTGAACTTTTTAACTTCCCAGTTCCAGAACGCTGGTCAATCAGCCATTTTTACCAGGCAATCTTAAAGAATGAACCACACGTTCCACAGATTAAGAACGTTTATACTCTTGCGGCATACATTCACTACATGCTCACAGGCCAGAAGGTTATTGGTGTTGGTGATGCATCTGGTATGTTCCCTGTAAAGCTCAACGGCTCAAAAGCTGATTACAATGCTGAATATATTGCAAAATTTGAAGCATTGCCAGAAGTTTCTAAGTATGGCTTTAAGATAAACGAAGTATTCCCTAAGGTTTTGATGGCTGGTGAAGCTGCAGGCACTTTGACTGAAGCTGGTGCTAAGTTCCTTGACCCAAGCGGAGACTTGCAGGCAGGTATTCCGTTCTGTCCTCCGGAAGGAGACGCAGGAACAGGTATGGCTGCAACAAACAGCGTTAAGGCAAAGACTGGAAACATTTCTGCCGGAACTTCTGTATTCAGCATGGTAGTTTTGGAAAAAGACCTTGCTAACGTATACCCAGGCATTATTGATATTGTTACTACTCCTGACGGCTACCCTGTTGCAATGGTTCACTGTAATAACTGTACAGGCGAACACAACTACTGGATGGATCTTTTCTACGAAGTTGCACAGACTATGTGCGGTAATGATATTCCAAAAATCGGTAAGTTCTTTGATGATTTGATTAATAAATCACTCGAAGCAGACAAAGATTGCGGTGGCCTCCTTGCTTACAACTACCTTTCTGGTGAAACAATCACAGGCTTTACAAGCGGACGCCCGCTTTTTGTACGAGCAGAAAACGCAAAATTCAATATTGCAAACTTTATGCGTGTTCAGATGTTTGCTTCTCTTGGAGCTCTGCGCGCAGGTATGGATATTCTTTACGACAAAGAAAAAGTTCCTGTAGAAAGCATGACAGGTGCCGGCGGATACTTTAAGACAGAAGCCGGACTTAAATATATGGCAGCTGCTATGAAAACAAGTGTTAGCGCTATGGAAACTGCAGGTGAAGGTGGTCCATGGGGAATGGCCTTGCTTGCAGCATACAGTGCAGATTCAAAGGGAAAGGTTTTGCCAGACTTCCTTAATTCAGAAGTATTCGGCAGCTGTAAAAAGACAACATCTGCACCAGAAGCAGACTTAGTTGAATCATTCAACATCTTTTTTGAAAGATATATGAAAGGTTTGGCTATAGAAAAAGCAGCTGTGGAGGCACTCTAATGACCTACGAAACAATACGCCAACAGGCTTATGAAGCCAACATGAAAATCCCGGAAAATCATCTTGCGCTTTATACATGGGGAAACGTTTCTGCCTTTGATAAAGACAAGGGCGTTTTTGCAATCAAACCATCTGGAGTACCATATCCAGAGCTTACACCAGAATCTATGGTAATCATTGACCTGGACGGTAATAAAGTTGACGGCTCTATGAATCCTTCGAGCGACACCCCTACCCACGCAATTCTTTATAAGAAGTTTGGAATGGAAATGGGTGCAGAAATCGGAGGAATTATTCATACACACTCAACCTATGCTGTCAGCTGGGCTCAGGCTGTACGTTCAGTTCCTCTTTTTGGAACTACTCACGCAGACCATATCCAGAAAGCAATTCCTTGTACACCATATCTCAGCAAAGAAGCTGTTGAAAGCGACTACGAAAAAGAAACAGGCCTCCTCATTGTAAAACACTTTGCCGACCTTGGACTTAATCCAAGCGAAGTAAACATGGTTTTGTGTGGTGGTCACGGTCCTTTTGCATGGGGAAAAAATGCAGAAAAAGCAGTTTACAACGGAACAGTACTTGAAGAAATCTGCAAAATGGCACTTAATACTCTTGCATTAAATCCTCAGGCTACACCGCTTCCTGATTATATTGTAAACAAACATTATATGAGAAAGCACGGACCTAATGCATATTACGGACAGGGAAAATAAAAACCCAGGGCCCTTCGACGGGCTCAGGGACCGCTGAAGATGCAACGCTCTTATTATACCAACGCAATTATTCTCAATCTAAAGCCAACGGGCGAAAACAATAATACTGTTACGCTTCTGACACAAGATAAAGGAATTATTTATGCAACTCTCTACGGCGGTCCAAAATCAAAACTAAAGTCACTGGTGGCTTTGTGGCATTCGGGAAAAATCTGGCTTTATGAAAATCCCGAAAAAAAGCAGACAAAAATAAGCGACATGGAAGTTTCAAATTATCATCAGTCGTTTGGAGAAAATCTTTTTAAAATGTACGCCGCTTCTCTTGCAGCAGAGCTTGCCATTAAAACACATTGTGCAGGAAGCCCTGAGGTTTGTTTCAAATTAATTTCCGGATTTTTAGACGGCATGGAGCTTTGCGACGAAGAGCAGTCACGCCTTGGACTTATAAGATTCTTGTGGAGATATCTTGAACTTATGGGAATCCAGCCAGATGCAACTGTTGCCGGAGCATTTGCACCTAATTCAAATTCGTACTATAATAGATATGAAAATTGTTTTGAGGAAACCAGTTCCGGACAGTATTGCTTTGAAGTTAGCAGAGAGGCAGTAAATTATCTTGCTGCAATTTCTCTTTTACAGCCTTCGCAGGTACGACTTCTTAAGATTTCTAAAAACGTTTACGACGAGCTGAAGTCTCTTGTATTTTTTCTTTTGGAATTAAACCTTGAAACAGAATTAAACAGTATAAAAACAGGAACAGGAATATTATAAATTTCTACAAAAAGTTCCGTACGATATATGGGTGGGATACATTTTGAATAACTGGATTAAGAGTGCTGTTTCCAAACAGCAGATAGAGCCTCTATGTAAAAAATACGGTATTGACCAGCTTTTGGCATCAATTTTTGTACGCCGTGGAATTACAGCAGGACAGGACATTCTTTATTACCTCGAAAGCGATTTAAGATTTCAGCATAATCCTTTTCTTTTTAAATCTATGGAAGATGCAGTTGAGCGAATAACCCAGGCAGAAGAAGAAGGCGAAAAAGTTCTGATTTTTGGTGACCGCGATGTTGATGGCGTTACAAGTACAACCATCCTTTATGATTATCTTAAATCTCGCGGACTTGATGTTCAGTGCAGGCTTCCTTTGGAAAGCGATGGCTATGGTCTTTCTAAAAAAGCAGTTGAAGAATTTTCAGCTCAGGACGGTACGCTTATTATTACAGTTGACTGTGGTATTTCTAACTATGACGAAATTGCATACGCGACCTCTCTTGGAATAGATGTAATTGTAACAGATCATCATAATGCACCGGAAAATCTTCCAGAGGCTATTGTTATTATTGACCCAAAAGAAAAAGATTCGGGCTACCCTTTTGCAGATATATCTGGTGCGGCTGTTGCGTATAAGCTTGTTTCTGCACTAAGGTTTTCGCGCACTGATTTTTATAATTCGGAAATTTGTATTCTGGATGTTGAAATTAGCGAGAATTCTGAGGCAATAATCAACTGTGTAAAAATCAAAAACCTTGTAAAAGTCAAAGAGCTTCATGAAAAAATTATTCCAGGTAAAACTTCTATTTATGACTTAAAGCTTCCATACTTTTTGCAGGGTCAGGTAATTTACGTCTGGGATGCTAACAAAACAAAATCAGAACTTGCTCAGATTTTTGGCTCTGGAATTGAATTTAATATTTATGATTTAAAAAGTCAGGTTTGTGAAGTTATTCCGTCTGTAAGAAATCTTTCAGTAAATCAATTGCAGAATAGTTCAAGGATTGCAAAATATCACGAAGAAGAAACATCTGCACTTGATACTCTTTTTAATCTGTACGTTACTTTCTGCAACAAAACAATCTGTCTTAAAAATAAAAACTATCTTGCAAATGAACGACGCGATATGCAGCTTGTTGCTCTTGCTGCAATTGCAGACATTATGCCGCTTCAAAATGAAAACAGACTTTTTATAAAAAATGGGATTGATTCAATTAAAAAAGACGGACCACGTCCGGGACTTGCAGAACTTTTTAACGAACTTAAAATAAATGCAGAAGCGCTTACATCAATTGATATTTCGTGGACAGTAACACCAGCTCTGAATGCAGCGGGAAGACTTGGACAGGCAGATGTTGCGCTTGAGCTTTTGCTTTGTGAAGAACCTAAAAAACGAAATCAACTTGCAATCAAAATCAGAGAATTAAATGACCAGCGAAAAGATCTTGTAAGCAAAGCCTACTACAAAATAAAAGAAACAGTAGAACAAAGCATCACTCAAAACGAACAAAAACTCTGCATTATTATTGATGAAGAAATCCATCCTGGAATTACAGGAAACCTTGCCGGCAAACTCATGCAGGAAAGAAATGTGCCCGCAATCATAATCACAAAATCAGAAGGCGTTTACAAAGGCTCCATGAGAAGCTGCAGGGGCTTTATTACAACATCATTCCTTTCTTCGTTTGGAGATTTCTTCATTAATTATGGCGGCCACAATGCAGCGGCAGGCTTTAGCTTTGAAAACGAACGCCTTGAACTTTTTAATAAAAAAATCAAAGAACTGCTTCCTTCTATAAACTTAGAAGAAGAAAATCTCGATATTAATATAGATGCAGAAATTCCTCAGGAATTTTTGTCTCCAGAATCGTTTAAGATTGTTAATACAATGGAACCTTTTGGTGCCGAAAACAAAGAGCTTTTGCTTGTTACAAAAAACATAAAACTGTGCGATGCTATGGTTCAGGGCAAAAAAGAACCATACTCCCTTAAGCTTGTTTTTGACAACGGAAAGTATAAATTCCCCGGAATGTTCTTTGGTCAGGCAGAACGATTCAATAAAGATATTATAATTGGTCACAATTACGATATTCTTTACACAATGGTTTATAACTATTTCAACGGCAATGTAACGCCGCAATTCAGGATTAAGGAAGTACGACAATCATGATTAAAATGAAAAAGATAATTTTAATTCTTGCAGCCTTTATTCAGGTTTCTTTTTGTTTTGCAAAGACAGCAGTTTTCCAGTCTGATAATTATCACCTTTCGGTAACATATAATGAAACTCTTGTTCCAGGCGATGCAGTTTTTGTAAGGATGTCTGTTACCCTTCCAAAAAACCACAAGAAAAATAAAAATGATAACGAAAAGCGCGGAGCCCTCCAGCTTTATCAGGATAAAAAAGTAATCGAAAAGGCAAACTTTTATTCAATCGGAAAAAAGAAATCGAACCAGACATATACAGATATGCTTTGCGGTATTCCTCTTTCTCCATGGCTCACAGGCGGAAACTATTCTCTCAAAGTTATTTTCTCTTTTGGCGATGACGATTCAGGCGAGTTTAATCTTCCTGTAACATTTAAACCACGTAAGTTTATAGAAGAAGTTATTGAACTTGATGCTTCGAACACTGCAATTAAAACAGATATGAGTCCAGAACGTATGGCTCAGATTGAAAAGCTTAACAACATCCTTTTTACAACAATGCCGGAGGATGTTTATACACTTAAAAAGTTTATCTGCCCTACTACTTCTACACGCTACACTGCTTATTATGGAGACAGACGAACCTACGCATATTCAAACGGAAAATCTTCTACTTCTCTTCATTACGGAAATGATTATGGAATTCCGGAAGGTTCTGAAGTTCGTGCCTGTGCCGACGGAAAGGTTGTCATGGCCGAAAACCGCATTTCTACAGGCTGGTCTATTGTAATTGAACACTTACCAGGACTTTACAGTCTTTACTACCACCTTTCTTCAATGGATGTAAAAGAAGGAGACACTGTAAAACAGGGAGACTTGATTGCTAAATCTGGTTCAACCGGACTTGCTACAGGCCCACACCTTCACTGGGAAATGCGTCTTAATGGAAGTGCCGTAAAGCCTGAGTTCTTCATGGAAGATTTTACTTTTGAATCGGAAAACTAAAAATCAGAAAATTAAATTTCTTTTACAATAATTTTCCCGTCAGAAAGAACTTGAATAGAATAGTAAACATCGTTTCTGCATTCTGAGAGATCAACTGAATATGTTGTAATATGTCCAAAGGCTGGAACAATCAAAAGTTTTTTTGTTGCAAAGCGTGCAATTTTATAAAGCGCTTGCCGTTCATAAAGAGAAGAACCATAACCAGAAAGCAGACACTGTCTGTTATCATCATAATATTTTTCTAAATCAGTTCCGCCATTCCGGTCTTTGTTAGTCTGCATAATTCGTTCTTTACCGTAGATTCTCAAAGGAAAAATAAAGAACTTGTCTTTAAAAGACGCTTCTGCAAAATCAACAGAAAGATAATTTCCAGACCAGGAACGTTCGATTGCAGCTATTTCATTTCCTGCTGAATCGACTACTGAAAAAGATGCACTTATTGTATTTCCGTCTGGGGAAGAAGATGAACCATAAAGATGGACTCTTAAATATTCCTGTTGATTAGGCTCTTCTATTTGAGATGCTGAATGATACAAAGTTATATATGAAACAAAAACAAAAAAAATCCATGTAATAAAAAGAAGGAATAAAACTGTTAAGAGAAATTCGCCTATTACGCTTTTTTGCTTACTCATAATAATTTTAAGAACTGTTCTTCTGTGATTACCGGAATGCCAAGTGCCGCAGCCTTTACATTTTTGCTTGAGCCGCTTGTGGTGTCGTTTGTTACAAGATATGTAAGATCTTTTGTAACTGAGCTTTTGCAGGTTCCGCCATTTTGTTTTACAAGCTGTTCTGCATCCTGACGTTTCATTGTTACAAGCTCGCCTGTAAAACAGAAGGACTTTCCTTCAAGTTTTCCACCTGCGCTAGATTTAATAGAAATAATTCCATCCTGAACTAAGCGACGCATTTCGGCAGCATTTTCTGCAAGACCCTGGACAATGTTATGAGCCATAATTTCTGCAAATCCATACACATCTGCAATCTGATCTTCTGTTGCAAGAAGAAGCTTATCAAGAGTATTAAAGCCTGCCTGTACGAGTTTTTCCGCAAGAGTTTCGCCAAAACCTTCAATATCAAAACCCGCAAGGAAAACCGGAAGCGTCATATTTTTATGAGCTTGTATACTTTTATAGACCTTTTCTGCACCTAAAGAACGTTTTTCTGCTTCCTGACTTTCTTCGTTCAAGAAGTATGGAACAAGCTCTTCTATCTGAAGACTGTAAATATCGGAAATTGACTTTAAGCGTCCGTCTTTAAAAAGCTGTGTTACAAGAGTTTCTCCAAGGTCTCGGATATCTACAACCTGCTGGAATTTTAAAAGCTGATGAAGAACTCGTTTTGAACATTCTTTGTTCGGGCAGTAAAGTCTTGAACCGTCATCCACAAGTTTTGTTCCGCAAGTTTCACAGGTACAAGGAAACTCAATCGGACTAGTTTTAATATCTTTTTCTTCTACAACGCCTTCTATTTTTGGAATAATTTCCCCGCGCTTTACAACAACTACGTGGCTTCCAATCTGGACACCAAGCTTTCTTACAGTATCAGGATTTGCAAGGCTTGCGCGTTGAACCTTTGTTCCGTTTAATTCTACTTCATCAAAAATCGCTACAGGTGTATAAGTTGCACCATTCTGGCTCCATTCAACTTCACGTAAAACTGTAGTTGCTTCTTCCAGTGAAAACTTAAAGGCTATCTGTCTGTCTGGTCTTGCGCGAGATGCATCTTCAAAATCAATGCGGTTTTCTTTTACAACAAGTCCGTCAATATCGTATTCAATATCCTTGCGCTCTTCCATGATTTTTGCACGGTAAGCAATTACACGGTCTGGATTTTTACAAATTACAAGTCTTACAACATTAAAACCGCAGCTTGTAAGCCACGCAATTTTTTCCTTTTCATTTGTAAAATATGATTTTCCGTCTGTGGAAAGTGCATCATAAACAATTAGTTTAAGATATTCACTGCCAGTTCCGTCCTTGCGCTTCATAAGGCCGTTTGCAGCATTTCGACAGTTTGCTTTATCAGAAAAATATTTTTTGTGAACCTCGTGAGTCATAATAACTTCACCACGTATTCCACCTGTAAATGGAACAAGCTCATCGTCTTTATAAATTGCAGTATTTACGCCGCCCATTTTTTTTGCGTTTGCAGTAATGTCGTCTCCGATAGATCCGTCTCCACGAGTTACTGCACGTACCAGATATCCGTTTTCATATTGAAGTTCAAGAGAAGCACCGTCGAGTTTATATTCTACAAGATATTCTTCATATTCATGCTTTTGTGCCCATGCTAAAAACTGTTCAGGATTCGCAGCTTTTTCCTGACTACCCATTGGCATAACATGATGGATTTTTTCAAAGTTACCGGAGTCGGCGCCAACCTTCTGCAAGATTGCATTACCAGGGTCAAGAGCTTTTAATTCATCCCAAAGAGCATCAAACTCTGCGTCGCTTATTTCACCTTCGCCGTTATAGTAGGAGGCCTGATATTTTGTAATGAGTTTTTCGAGTTCTGATATACGTTGTGTTGTGAAAAGATCCGGCATAATAAATTATCCTTCTTTTTCAAAAAACAGTTCTGTTATTTTACGGTCAGCAGCCATTCCCTTGCGTTCAAACTTTGTCTGGGCACGCCAGGCTTGAGGATCTGCAAAACCCTGATATTTATTTTTAAGATGGGGAGTCTGCTCCAGCTGTTCAAGTGCAAACTCTGCGTAATCAATAATATCTGTAACAAAATAAATGTAGCCGCCTGGAGTTAGCTTTTGTGCAAACAAATCTGTTTTAGGACGTTGAACAAGCCGGCGTTTATGATGACGTTTTTTATGCCATGGGTCAGGAAAGAAAATATGAAATCCGTTTACAGAATTGTCACCGATCATTGTTTCAAGAACATCAAGGGCATCATATTCAATAACATAAAGATTCTTTAATTCGCGTTTTTTAATTTCGCTAAGAACCTTGCCTACTCCAGGTTTATGAACTTCTATTCCAAGATAATTTATATCAGGATTTTCCTGGGCAATTTTTACAGTGGCGTCGCCCATACCAAAACCTATTTCTACAATAATAGGATTTGTATTTCCAAATACATCTATAAAATTGAGTTTTTTATTTTCAAAAGGAATACACCATGCAGGTGCAAGTTCGTTGTAAGAGCGCTCCTGTGCAGCTGTCATTCGGCCGGAACGCATAACATAAGTTTTTACTGTTCTTCTGTGTTCTGTTTGTGGCTTGGGTAATGGGTCTGTGTCTGTTGTTTTATTTTCGATGTTATCCATATTCACTCTTTATTCTTGCCCCTTCGACAGGCTCAGGGGCCGCATGTTTTAGTTTCCAGGCTCAACTTTTTCCATTGGCAAATTGCAGATTACTGTTCCGCTCTGGTTTATCCAGGATTCCTGAAATTCAGAAGCATCTCTGTAATTGTTCCAGATTCCGCGGGCATCAGAAAGCTCTGCAGTGCGTGGGCCATAATAAATTATTTTTTTAGAAGCATCATATATTGTAAGCATTCTGCTGCTGTAAAATTTCTTCATTACCTGAGGAACATCAGCGCCCTTTGTTTCATAAAGCGATTTATCATAACTCAGGATTCTTTTTATTTCAGTCTGTTCATCATCTGCCTGATGAAAAACAACAGTATATTCGCCAGAAGGAATTTTCTGGTTAGCAGGCATTACAAAATTTGTTACACCGCAATAAGTTCTGTCTGTATCTGCTGCAAGAATCAAATCACTTGCCTGCCATACATATTCATTTTGATTTGATGAAACTGTGATTGTATCAAAACGTCTTGGATTCGAAACAGATTCTACAAAAATACTTAAACGCGCTTTAGGAAGTTCCTCATTAGAATCATAATCAAAAATAACTGCAAGTCTAGAGTTACCTAATTCCGGAACATTATTTGAACATGAACAGATTATAAGAGCAAAAGCCGCAAGGAGAAAAAGAATAAATTGTGTTTGAAAGAAACGTCTCACCATAAATTAAAAGTTGAAATTCAGAGTAATAACCGTAAGTTCACTGGCAGAGAACTGGTTTACTAAAGATTCAAACTTTACATTAACCTTCTTGCATGCATCATCAAGATAAGAAAGATAGTACAATCCAAGGTCAGTACCTTCCTGTCCGTCTGGAAGCTCACGGTAAAAGTCAATAAGTGTCTTTTTAGCTGTATTTGATGATTTTGCGTTATCAATATTTTCTTTTACTTCCTGGAACTCATCATCCTTGTTGTAAAGTGTAATTGAAAGCTTTCCTTGTTTACCAATTGATGAAGAACCTCCACCCAGCTTCCAGGAAATAAATACAAGCTCGTGATTACGCTGAAGCTCTGCAACAATTTTTGCACGAACTTCAGGATCAAAAATCAAAGCATCTATATCTTCAACATCCTGATACATATTTCTAGCTTCTTTTCGGATGTTAGTATTTTCATTATTAAGGGCAAGCTCCATAACCATTACCGAAATATATTCAGCAACCTTAGATTTTTCCATGTAAGAGCTTAAAAGGTTTCGGATTGCAATGAACATTTCATTTGCACCGTCTGCTTTATGGAACAAAGTAATTATATACCAGTTCATAAGTCCAAGACGGTTCATGAACTTTTCTGACATCAAAAGATAAATATTCTTTTCTTCATCAGAATAATCAGGATTTGTCATTATGGCTTTCCAGATTGGGTCCAATATGCTGCGTCTTGTGGACTGGATAATTGTTTCTTTGTTCTGAAGGATAGAACGGAGCTGGCGTTCACTCATTTTTGTTTTTTCATCAATAAGGTGAGAAGGATTTGCTCTGTTATGCTTGCGTACACATTCACACTGAATAAGTGCTGCATAAACATCACGATCAAACTGTTTATACAACAAAGAATAAACAACGACCTTTGAAAGATCCATTACTTCCTGACGTGAAGAAACAAATTCGGACATTGAAATCTCTATTTTTGAGATATAGTCCAAAAGAATCATGCTTTGAATTGACTG
>JAEEGH010028780.1_pt1 | contig 10914 bp, 3 predicted proteins | sample 9134181 | NCBI WGS metagenome assembly JAEEGH01 (sample SAMN16246544, study PRJNA631951) | gut metagenome | biome: gut microbiome; feature: rumen; material: DP-attached | host: Bos | place: Iran: Karaj | collected 2018-10
TATTCCGTTCACGAAGATAGATGACGTTTACAAGGCTTATAATGTCGGCTCCGGCTTTGCCGTGGTGTACAAAGTAGCCCCTGCCTATCTGGCCCAGCCTCTGGCGAAAGCCGTCACCGACGCCATTGCCGCTGGTGTGGCTCTGCCTTTCACGTTTGACATAGATTCCAATCTTCAGACGCGCGCCGCGGATACCGATCCCCAGCTCATTATTAAGGATGCTGTTGGTGATGAAGGAACCGGAAAGATAACGTTCTTCCTCTCCCATAAGAACTTCGACCCGGCGGGAGGCAATCTGGATAAGTATACCGTCTCCCTGAGGGCAGACAATGCAGATTATAACGTTCATGTGGCGTCTGAATACGTTCAGGCCAAGCTCCATTTGATCTCCAGCCTCTCTGTTGTCAAGGATAAGATCTATATGCCGGATGTGACTACCGGAGAAGTTGATTTGGCTTCTGTTATTGATTGCGACTCCGATCAGGCAACTGACGAGAAGACACTGAATGTTCAGTATATCGATGGAACGGCTTATGCTCCCTTTGAGGGGTATGAGATGGCCGCAAAAGATGAAAAGGGCGTCATCCGCACCTACTCTCAGTGGAAGGCGCTGGGCTTCGATATGCCGGACGTTACTGTAACGCTCACTAAGCTTTCGGGTAAAATCGAAAACCTTCTTGTCACCTCTAGCGGTGCGTCTTCCACGTTTGCCGTCAAGATTAAAGACGGTGATAACGACAATATGTACAAAGCCAAGTACGATGTTTTTGAGAATAGAGGAGGCGACAGGTATAATTTTGCTTTTGCAGACGGCAAGAATACGTTTAATGCGCAGTATGGAGTTAACATTTTGAGATACAATGGAGACTTTCATATTAAAATTGTTTCCACCTTTACCTGGACTTATGAAAAGGATGCTGAAGTAGACCACGAAAACAAAGGAAAAGTAGATCCTTCCACTTGGACAAGCAGCTACGTGCGTAAACGTGGAAGTGAAGCTTGGCCCAGGACATATGAGCCGGGTGATTTTGTTGCCAAGGCTTATTTGGTTATTGGAGATGAAGAGTTCCTGATAGATGGATCCAATAAGGCGTTAGGTCTTGAAGTCCATAATTTAGAAGGTAGAGAATTTACGCCGGCAGAACCATTACCCTATGGCTCCGATTTTAATCTTTTCTACCGTTATAATGATAATATGATCGCTGTGGAGAAGTTTGGCCTTAAAGGGAGAATGGGAAAAACGTATGAGTTTACTGGCACCTATCAAAACGACCATAATTTCATAGATAATTGTTTTAACACTGGAGACATTATTGGTACGGTCGTTATCAACACGGTAGACCGTAAGACGGAGGATATCGAGATAACCGCTCCGGAGAGGGTGGTGAAGTTGCTGGGAAATGACTATGTATCGGGAGATGACTTCTATGACATTGGCTCTGCCAGTTTCACGGATGCCTTAATGGACGCCTATGTCAAGCAGGGAATATTTGAAAGCGGCTATACTCGAAAGGATGCTTTCGCAGGTGAGTTTGCTCCCTCTAATATGCAATACACCGATGCTACAGAAATGAGTGTTAAATTCGTAGTTATACGTTTCGCTACCGATTCAACCTTTATAATTAAATCGAACGCCGGTGCCAAATCTTTCAAGTCGTCTGATCTGCATAAAGTTGCCGTTAACTATGAGAACGAGCCCTGGGCTTTGACTGTGGAGACATATGTAGGTCAGAAGATTAAGATCCACTGGCCTATCCGTGTTGCGCCTAAGTACGACTATCGTTTTGTTACTAGCGGCCAGGACACCTTCCAGGTTCCGGTTGATTGGGTTGGAGGTCCTACCGCCATTACCCAAGCCAAGACGGAGTTGGAATTGATTAACAAAGAGAACGCCAATATCAAAGTGAGGTATAACGATGGCACTGCAGAGAAGGATGTCGCTTATGGAGATCTCGGTAAAGACGGATTCAGGCTTGTTCCGAAGTTCAGCCTGGTCAATACCACGGAGGGTGTTGCAATTGATAGCTCTTTTACTACGAATCCTCTCCGTTCCTACTCCAATGTGAAGTATTACGGTCAGGCTGCCTCCGTCGGTGTTAAGAGCGCCCTGTACATCAAATCCGGCAACACGGAGTTCCTGGTGCCGGGCAGCGAAAAGATGTATGTGGGCGAGACTCCCGTTACCAGCGTTACCGTCAAGCAAGCCAATCCCATTGCGGCCACCCAGGCCAATCCGGTCAATCCGACCACCATTGTTGCCGGAGAAGGTCTTGTGGAACTTGCGCTGCAAGATATCCTTGGAAACAAACTCTATGAACTCGGCCATATTCAAGACAATTTGGGTTCTTATAAGGATACCATCGAGAAGATTTTTGGCAGCGTAAAGTTTTCCGTGTACACGGTGAACGGCAGTTCCGCTACAGCCGGATGGAGCATCAAGGGCGCCAATTCCTTCGGTATCAGTGATACTCCGGATGACGTCAAGTTGATAATCAGTGGCGTTGCCGCCGGATCATACACCGTTGTGATTAAGGCCACTACCGTCTGGAAGGACTACTACTACACCGTAAAGGTAAACGTTCAGTAAAAACAAAAAGACTTATTGATGAATAAATTCTTCTTCCCCATAGTGTCTGGGGCTCTTGCCCTTTCATTGACCTTTGTCTCCTGTGTTTCCAACCGGGAAGAGATGGACAGCATCAAGAACGAACTGGCTGCCTTGAAGGACAAGGTGGCCGCCAATGAGGCTGACGTCAATGCACAGTTAGGCACCCTGCAGTACCTTTTGCAGTCGTACAAAGACGAAGTTGGCCCCAAACTGGTAGCTTTGGATGCCCAGCTCAAGAAAGACTATGCCAGCCTTTCCGACGCGGATGAGGCCCTGAGCAAGGCCCTTAAGAGCGCCCAGAGCGCCCTGATGGCCGCCATCTCCAAGAACGCTGATGACATTGTCGCCAACAAGAAGGACATCCAGGCTGCCATTGCCGAGTATAAGAAACTGGTAGCGGACGCCGTTGCCGGGTTCGAGGCCGCCCTCAAGCAGGCCCGTGAAGACCAGTCCGGGGTGGACGCTGCTCAGGATCTGGCCATCGAGGCTCTTTCTGCTCAGTTTGAGACTTGCAAAGAGGCCATTGATGAGGCCATCAACAACCTGGGCGAGTCTGTGGAGGAACTGGCCGCCGCCGTGGAGGAGATGGGGGGAAACATCGAGGATCTGAAAGAGAAGGTAGATGCCAACTTTGCCGCTTCGCTTGCCTACACCGATGCCCTGGAAGCCTCCGTGAAGGCTGCCATGGACGCCCTGGAAGAGCGTATTGCCGCCAATGAGGCCGCTATCAAGAAGCTCAACGAGGAGACTATCCCCGGCATCGAGAAGGTCATGGAAGAGCTAAAGGCCTCTATTGAAGGCCTGGAAGGCAACTTGCCCGCTCTCGAAAGTAAGAAACTGGATAAGTCAGTCTTTGCCGCCTTCCTGAAGGAGCACAGCGAATGGAAGGGGAGTACGGACACTAGCATTCAGGGTATCAATGAAAGCATAGAAGAGTTGAAGGCGTACGATGCCATACTGGCCGGTCAGGTTGAATATCTGACCGGGCTTGTAAACATGCTGAATGGTGACGAGACGGTGGAGGGTTCCATCAAGCAGCAGATCAAAGATAAGCTTACGTTGGTGTATAAGCTCATCATGGAAGACCTGAACGCCCTGAAGACAGACCTTGAGGGCAAGATGGAGACCCTTGAGAATGACGTGAAGGGAATCCAGAACGTCCTTGCCCTTACGTGGGAAGAGATAGCTATCATCAACGGAAACCTTGAAATAGTCAAGAATAACATTACGACTATCAACAGCCAGATTGCAACGGCCCAGGGAGACATGAAGAAACTCCGGGAAGCCAAGACCGAGCTCGAGAACAGGATGGCCGCTCTCCAGGCCTCCATTGAGAGCCGGAGCAAGGCTATTGAGGAACTGGTGGCCGGCCTTAAGGATAAGGTAGACATCATAAACGGAGACAAGGAAACCGAAGGCTCCATTGCTTATGCCGTGGAGCAGCTCCGCGCCTCTGTCCAGGCCCAGCTTGCCCAGCTGCCGGAAAAGGTGTCCAAGAATGCCCAGGAGATAGCAAAACTGAAAGAAGAGATAGGGAAACTCCAGCAGAGCATCCAGTCGCTGGTGTTTGTCCCTCAGTACCAGGACCTTAAGTTCGGCCTTCCTTTTGTTAAGATAGACGGCGTTTACAAGGCCTATAATTCAGGTGCCGGCTTTGTTGTGGTGTATAAGGTGGCTCCTGCCAACCTCGCCAAAGACCTGGCCCGGGCCGTCAACGATGCCCTGGCCAAAGGCATAGACCCGCCCTTTGCGTTTGATGTTGATTCCGACCTTCAGACACGTGCTGCAGATACCGATCCCAAACTCATTATCAAGGACGCGATGGGTGACGAGGGAACCGGAAAGATAACGTTCTTCCTTTCCCATAGGAACTTTGAGCCGGAGGGCGGCAACCTGGATAAGTATACCGTCTCCCTCAGGGCCGATAATGAAGACTACAATGTGCATGTTGCCTCCCATTATGTGCAGGCTACTCTTCAAACCATTATTGAACTCACCATCCTTACGGATTATGTCTACAAGCCCGATCCGGCGACGGGAATGGTGGAGGAGGATTCGAAGATTGCAACCACCGGGGAGCACAACTATGATATACCCTATACCGACCGCAAAGTCCACGCTTTCCTGCAGGGCTATGAAATGGCTGCCCAGGATGAAAAGGGCGTCATCCGTACCTTCTCCCAGTGGAAGGCCCTGAACTATGACATGCCGGAAGTCACTGAAGAGGCGGGCAGGTTCTATGGCGATGCCAAGGAGTACATCAACGATTCGTTCAAGGGCTCTTCTTCCACTTTTGCCATGAAGAACCTTAATATGATCGATGTCAAGAAGAAGGTAGGTCTATTCAATAAGTACAACATTACCTTTACCTGCGGCTCTCACGTGGCCAAGGTGACATTGAGGGTGACCATTGGAAAGTACATAGGTGCCTTCCATCTCAAGCTCCGTTACAAAATGGCCTGGGATTATGACCAGGATGCCGAGGTGGACTACTATAATAAGGACAAGACCCCGGACAAGTGGAAAAGCTATACCCGTAAAGGAGATAAATACGCGCCCTATAGCCATTTCGTGGTGAAAGCGTATTTGGTAGTGGATGGCGAAGAACGGGAACTGAGCGGAGCGAACAGGGTGTATGGGCTTCATCCTTACGATTTTACGTGGGGAAGATTTGATCCGCAACCGGCCGGCTGTAACTTTGATGTTATTGGTACCTACGACGAAAGGACATTGTCTCTTACAAAGTTTATTACAGCACCCGGAGAGAGATTGGGAGAGACAGAATATGTGTATACCGGATCTTACAACTGTTTTGATAAATATAGCACGGAACCGGACGTTACAACCATTGTTATCACTACGGTGGACCGCAAAACGGAAGATATCCTTCTTCCCGCTCCGGAAAAAGAAGTGAAACTGCTCAATACGACGGAGTATAAATCCGGTGATTATTATTCCATTACGTCCGATAATTTTGCGGATCGCTTGATGCAAGCCTATGTGGACCAGGGAATCTTTGGTGAGGGTTTTGACCGGGAGAAGGCTTTTACAGGTGAATTTGCCAGCATGAAGGAAATCGAGCATGCCGGACTTAGCGCCAACTTTGAGATGGTCAAGAGCGCCGGAGGCGGCGAGTCCGGGGATGAAAACTTGCAGATCCGGTCCAAGGGCGAAAAGCTCAAATCGGCCGTTCTGCACGAGGTGGCCACCGGCTCTGACTGCCAGGGCCAGGAGAATCCCTGGGATATGACCTATGAGACGTATGTGGGGCAGCGGGTTAAGTTTACCTGGCCCCTCAGCGTTGCGCCTTTGCACGACTATCGTTTTGTTACAAATGGCCAGGATACCTTCCAGGTTCCCGTTGGTTGGGTTGGCGGGCCGGATGCCATTACCAAGGCGCAGACGGAGCTGGACCTGCTTAACTTCAGTAACTTTATCCAGGTGAAGTACGAGGAGGAAGGCTCTGAACACACCTTGACCACCGCTCAATACAAAGATAGTCAGATTAGGCTTGTCCCTAAATTAAGCCTGGTAAATGCCACGGAAGGCGTTTCGGTTGACACTACGGTGGTCTCGGGTCTCCCTCGCATCTCCAACGTGACATACTATTCCCAGGCCCCTTCCGTTGAGGTCAAGAGCGCCCTGTATGTCAAGTCCGGAGACACGGAGTTCTACGTGCCGGGCAGTGACAAGATGTATGTAGGCGAGACCCCGGTTACCAGCGTAAGCGTTATGCAGTCCAATCCCATTGCGGCCACCCAGGCTAATCCGGTCAATCCTACCGGTATGGTTTCCGGAGTGGGGCTGGTAGAGCTCACAATGAAAGATGTCCTGGGCCACAGTATCTATCTCAATGGCGAGGCCCAAAACAGCCAGTATCCTTTTGCCGCATCCATAGCCAGCGTCTTCCGGTTCGTTCGTTTCTCTGTGTATTCCGTTAACGGGAGCACTTCTATCCGGGGATGGAGCATGGAGGGAGGCGATGCGTTTGGCATCAGTGACACCCCCAAATATGTCCGGCTCATAACCAGCGGAGTCTCCGCCGGCACTTACACGGTTGTGATAAAGGCCCGGACAGCCTGGAAGGACTACTACTATACCGTAAAGGTTAATGTAAACTAAACAACTTTGTGTTGATATTGATCCTTTAGCGTTGGTACCTGCGCCGTGATGGTGCGGGTACCATTTTTTGATGGGGTAGGGTTGGGGCTTTGGATAAGATTGCGTATCTTTGTTCTGCTATCCAAGATTGGTCCAACCTATGGAGAAGTTTGTTTCTACCCTTAATGACATAGTCTGGAATCCGGGACTGGTAGGGCTGCTGCTGCTTGCGGGCCTGTACTTCACCGTGAGGACGCGTTTTGTGCAGGTTCGCCGTTTTGGCCTTATGCTGCGTGCACTCGTGAGCAAGAAAGGGGGAAACAACGGTATCTCCTCCTTTGAGGCGTTCTGCATTGCGCTTTCCAGCCGGGTAGGAACCGGTAATATAGTGGGCGTGGCAACGGCCATAGCCTTTGGCGGTCCCGGTGCCGTGTTCTGGATGTGGGTAGTGGCGTTTTTTGGCGCTTCTACTGCCTTTGTGGAATCCACCCTTTCCCAGCTTTACAAGTTCCCGCACAAGTCGGGTTACAGGGGCGGTCCTTTCAGTTTCATTGAAAAGGGCCTTGGGCAGCGTTGGCTGGCCGTCTTGTTTGCCGTCTTTACCATCATCTGCTGCGGCGTTTTCCTGGTAACCGTACAGGCCAACGGAGCTTCGGCCTCTCTTAAGAATGCTTTTCCCGTTCCGCCGCTTGCTACGGGCATTGGAATGGCCGTTCTTATGGCGATAGTGATTATTGGCGGCGTGCAGCGCGTGGCTCGCGTGGCATCGCTGGTAACACCCCTGATGGCGCTGGGCTACATAATTATGGCTCTGGTGGTGGTAGGGTCGCATATTCAGGATGTGCCGGCGGTCTTCGGCCTTATCTTCCGCAGCGCTTTCGGCCTTAATCCTGTGTGCGGCGGTATCATTGGCAGTACCATTGCTATGGGCGTGAAGCGGGGTATTTTCTCCAACGAGGCGGGGCAGGGAACCGGTGCCATTGCTTCGGCGGCGGCCGATGTACCCCATCCGGCCCAGCAGGGCCTGGCGCAGGCTTTCTCCGTGTATGTGGATACCCTGCTGGTGTGTACCGCTACGGCCCTGATGATTCTTACCTCCGGTACTTATAATATCCTGGACGGCCAGGGCGGCCTGCTGGTGGAGAACGCCCCCGAACTGGGCAACAACTACGCCGGCTTCACGCAGAGCGCCGTGGATACGGTATTCAAAGGTTTTGGCAGCGGGTTCGTTTCTGTTGCTATGGTGTTCTTTACCTTCAGCACCATTATGGCCTATTATTTCTACGCCGAGTCCAGCATTATGTTCCTGTTCCGGGACCGCAGGACGGTTGGCGAGAGGCTGTGCATCCGCGTCCTGCAGGTGGTGCTCATATCGGCCATCATCTTTGGCGCGGTAAAAGAGGCCGACCTCGTGTGGATGCTGGGAGACATTGGCGTGGGCCTGATGGCCTGGGTGACGGTCATTTCCATCCTGCTGCTCTGTCCCAAGGCCCTGGATGCCCTCAAGGATTACGAGCAGGGGTTGAAAATCAAAAAATAATTCCTATCTTTGTGCGGACATAAAGCTCGACGGCCTTCACCGGTCGTCGGCTGTTTTTTTGACAAAGTTTGAACAATTCCCCGGGTATTGAAAGAACATAGGAATTGACCTGTCAATCCGGGAGAAATGCAAATCTTGTTCTTAAAGAGTTAGTGGAGCAACGAATAAAGGCGATTTTAGTTGTAGTATTGTGAGTTCTGTTTTTTGTTTTTTATTATCACTTTATCTTAGCGTATCATCACCTTCCTTTATTATTAGTGATGATTCTTTTCTAGATTTTGTTTCTCTTGAAGCAGTTCAACAATTAATCCCAATGAGTGCTGAAGACTTTATTTTAAAGGATGCATCAACTAGGCGTCTGATAATAATCATTCTTCAGGGCATATGTTTCGTTTTGCTTTTGACTGTGGGAATTTTGATTATCCATAATCAGAAAATCAAAATCCTAAATGATATGACCAGGATTCAAGATGTGAGTGACGATTTAGAAATTCAAAGACAGTTGAACATGAAGTTTTCTCATGTATTAGACGAGACAATTAACACCAAGATAGATAGCTTGGCTCAATTATCAGAAGCGTATTTTCGTTTAGATGAAAACTTTGAATATGACTTGCAAGAGAGGTGTTGCGGTATGACCCGCGATGAAATTCTTTCTCGTTTTTACAAGACGTTGGTTGCTTTGAGAGATCGTGATAAGACCATATTGCTTCTTGAAGAGTCATTAAATGTCGCAGAAAATGGCCTAATGGAGCATGTTCGAAGAGACTATACAGAGTTGAAAGAGCAGGACTATTCACTTATTGTGCTATTTATCTCAGGTGTATCTGCTAAAAGTATAGCTTATATTTTGGAAATGTCTGAGGCAGCGGTCAGGATGAGGAAAACACGACTAAAACAATATTTCTTATCAAAAAACACGTCAGAGGCTAAAGCGTTAGCGGAAAAATTATATGCGTAGATAGAGTTTTATATCATGTTATTTATTTTTATTCTACATTGTTGATTATAAATGGGATATGTTCTAAAATGTTATATCGTGTTATGCAATTATTTGTATTTGTCTGAGTATCTTTGCAGTCCCAAATAATGAACAATACTCAGTAATTTTTTAATTGCATATATTATGAAAAGAAAAGACATTTTACTATTTGTTGCCACTCCAATAATGGCCTGTTTTCTAACCGGCTGTGGGCAGGAAGTGATTCCGGAAACCCAATCGGATTTAGAAAAGAATCAGGATTGTTTTGAGTCTATGGATAATTTTGCCATAGTCTTGTCAAAGGCTGTTGCAAATGAACCCTCCTTAAGAAACTTTGTTAAACAAACAGCACTTGAAGAATTTGATAAAGATTACGATGTCTTTTATCCTTTTGTGAAAAATAGTATTGTTGACGGGTCTCATTCTTTTGAGAATCTTTTACAATTGTATTGCGAAGATGGCAAAACCATTGAAAGTATTATTTCAGGTATTTCTAAGCCAACAATATTAGTGCCTGATTTTTCATGGGTAAGTGATAATTGTTTTAGCGTGAAGCACTGGGACACTTCTAATAATCAGGTTGCTGTCGCGGTTGAAAATAATAATGGGATACACACTATTTACTATGACGGTGAGGTAGTAGGCCATCTCTCTGATGAGGAGTACCCCTCTTTCCCGGTTTTAATTATTAAAAGTAATGAGCGGATGGTCGAACTTGCTCCCACAAAATCTGGAGTTATTGAATATGATTTTGCAAATAAATTTTTTGATAATGCGCAAACAAAGGTTAGTACGTGGGAAGGTGATTTTTATAATGAGACAGAAAATATATCCTCTAAACGGGATCTGGTAAGTGAAGTAGGCTACCGAATTTCGGAGTCGGATTTAAACAATATTTGCCCAGATGCAATTACTGCTTACAGGGAGTTTGGTACGGGTATGGTTAATGGAGTGCAGAGAGATTATCTGTATTATGGATTAACTTGTGAAAATAATACTTCAGGTGTGATGAATCCAAATCGCCGCGATATGATTTATCGAATGAAGATTTCGCCTGAGAAGTTGTTTAATTCAATGGATGATGATACAGAGGACCCTCTGACAGTATTAGGTACGGGAAGAGGCGACCGCCCTACTTTTGATGGTGCAGTTTCCCGTATGTGGTCTAATGGTAATCTTGAAATTCAAATTGAGTTTTTTAAGGGAATTAAAGGTGGAGGGACTGATGAGATTGACAAAATCCTGTTGTCAATTTATCCTGGCGATTTAATGTACTTGACCAAGTGTCATGACGTTTTTCAGTGGAATATATTTGGCAATAATTGGAGTGTGTATACTATCAAAAAAGAAGATATTCAACCAAAGTGGTACTATCCAGGGGATGAAGGGCATGTCGTTTTTATTCAAAGCCCATGGGATCTCAATTACCGTTCTCAGAATATTTGGTTTAAATCATCCGAGATAGATAAGGAAAAAACATATACGAAGAATAAGAATGTTGGTTTTAAGTTCAGTTCTTCTATGAGTACTCAGAGTGGCGATAGCGTCAAGATGACGACAACTATAGGTAATGAGTATAGCGAATCTCACTCAGAAACAGTTATGTATACGGAGTGCCCTGATGATTTAGGTTCAGCATTCATCGAGTATGCTGATAGTTATATTGCTTCCGATAATTATGAT
>JAEEGH010028781.1_pt1 | contig 10914 bp, 8 predicted proteins | sample 9134181 | NCBI WGS metagenome assembly JAEEGH01 (sample SAMN16246544, study PRJNA631951) | gut metagenome | biome: gut microbiome; feature: rumen; material: DP-attached | host: Bos | place: Iran: Karaj | collected 2018-10
ATAAATGTGATTACCGCCACCGCCGATGCCGGCGCCGTAGCCCGAACCTGTGGCAGTGACCTTACCGCCGTTGATGATGACAGTGCCGCCATGGCCATAGGTACCAGCCCAGTAACCCTGGGCACCACCGCCAATACCGGCGGCTGAATAACCGGCGGTGGCGTTCACACTGCCGCCGTTCACGATGAGCGTCCCAGCATGCTGGTGATTATCACCGCCGATGCCGGCTTGGTAATCTTGTCCAGTAGCGTTCAGCGTTCCGGTGCCTCCGCCCTGACCATAAATGTCCAGTTCGTTATGTTCGTTCAGACAGATGCCATTCTTGGCTGTCAGCGTATGTCCGTCGGTCAGAATCAGATGAACCGTTCCGGCGATGTTGATACGTGTGTTGAGTGTCACGTCGCTGTCAACCACATACCAGCCACCGTCCAATGTGGTCTGCCCGGTGAACCTGGTGTAGGAACCTGCTGATGCTGTCTTTTTGTTACCGTCGGCATCCATGTATTGCACATTCTGCGCAAACACCTGCAATGTGGCAACCAGAGCCACTGACAACAATAAAATTCTTTTTAGCAAGATGACCATTTTTATATTTGTTAAATTATTTATACAAAAATACATCAAATCTGTAATTTAAAACTAAAACGAAGTGTGGAGTTTTATAAAAACAACAAAACTCCACACTTGTGTTATAGAGATTCTGCACTTATATTTAAAAAACGCTGAAAAACAAAAAACATCCGCATGCCTACTATAAACTAAAAACTATTATCATTAAACTATAAACTATAAACTTTAAACTTTAAAAAGTGCTTAGTGCAGACAAGGAGTGCATCCGACTATCGTAAAAGGATGCTGCTCTGCACGGAGTGAATCAGCGGTGATGTGCATGATGACCACCGCTCCACGGCGGTTGATGTCGGCTGGGAGGTCGAAAATGTAATTACCGAGTGAATAGAAGATGGGGGCACCGTGATAATGCTCCACGGACTGAAGCGTGTGGGTGTGATGACAGACGAGCGCATCAGCCCCGGCATCCACCAGCTGATGAGCCTGATGCCGCTGCGTGGGTGTGGGTTCGAGCGTATGTTCCTTTCCCCAATGCAGACAGACGATGACGCAGCAGCCGGGATGTGCGGCTTTCAGCCGCTGAATGCCAGCACACAACGAATCGACCGACTGCGCCGCAGGCATCGGCTTCCCAGGCAATAAGGGAAACTGCTCCAACGGCATCTGCACCGACGGCAGCACATAGACCTCACGAGGAGAGCACGTGAGGAGCACCGGCCGCACCGCGGCTGATAGCGTGGAGTCAGCCCCGAAGGGTGTCATTCCATTTTCCTTGACATGAGCGATGGTACTCATCAATCCTCTCCTGCCCTGGTCGATGCTGTGGTTGTTGGCAAGATTGAGATGAGTGACCCCATGCAGGCGCAGCGGCTCCAGCCACTCCGGCTCTCCCCTGAAGACAAACCGCTTAAAGAGAGGTGAGCGGATTTCCGTCACAGGACATTCCAGGTTACCCACGACACAGTCTGCCGTACGCAGGAGCGAGTCCATCGACGGTGTGAACAGGCTCTCCACCCCGAGGCTGTCGATCTGACGGCGCACCCCACGGTCGAGCAGGATGTCGCCAGTGAAAGCCACTGCCAGCTCCCTATCCTGCTGATAGAAAGCCGGCAGTGCATTCTCCTTGCTGACACCCTCAATGACAAACTTGTCGAACCGCAGTCCGAACCGCCCAACATGGAAGTCGCCCACGGAATACTGGTTCTCTCCCATCTGCATCAGGCAACGGATACGTGAGCCCACAATCCGGAAATCGATGAGCCTTCCACCGATGCGAGAGCCGCGCCACAACGTACGGATATGGCCCTCATAGTTCTTGAGGATGAAGAGCCGCGGGGCGGAATCGGCAAAGAAGCGCGTGGATTTCACCACTCCCACCACCGCCTCCTCCTTGCCGTCGCCCGTAAGGTCGCCCGTGGCGAAGCGGTATACCGGATAAGGTAGGGGCAGTGTGTCGATCTCTCCCGCTGTCGTGAGCGTTAGCAGGGAAAGGCTGTCATGGACGGTCTGCAACCTGAAATGCTGTGCACCGGCACTGACAACGCCTGAAAGTACCATCAGCAGGCAAAGAGCGAACCACAATGGGCTTGATTTGCTATTGATATCCACCACGCTTAGAAAATCCAGAAAACTAGGAAAACTAGAAAAAGCCTACTCCATTCCCGCCATGATGTTGATTATCGCCACTATGTCGCTGATATCAGTCGTTTCGTCTTCATTCACGTCGGATGTGGCTTTGTAGGTGGTGTCGCCCGCCATCGTGTTGATTACCGCCACGACATCGGAGATATCAACCTTGCCGTCGAGATTGACGTCGCCTTTCAGTTTTACTATAGGCTCGGGCAGCAGCTGCTCCACAAGCGAAGACGGAACGATGATATAGCGCTGCTGTTTGCCACCCTTGTCGCTGTAGTCGAATGCCTTGATGCTCGCAGTGCCGTAGCCGAACAAATCGCTGAGCGCGTTAAGCTGCATTGACTTCGTGGAGCTGTCGTGCCATGTGAACCAGTAGCTCGGATGTCTCTGCTTCGTCGCTCCTATGGAGAAGTAGATGTCCTTTCGTCCCGGCATGAGCTGGAAATTCTCTGTGGCTCCCGGCTTCGCAGTAGCCTTCATCGACATGTTCTGCGCTGTGGCATTATGTGAGATATACTTGCCTGTCGCGACGTTCTTGAAGCGGTAATAGCCCTGCGACGGCTCATACTCCACAACCCACCGCACGGAATCGGTCAGCTGCGCGCGGTCTTCCACTGGCTTCCATCCTAACGCCGTGACTGCACGCTGATACACAAAGCCAGTGCCCAGTCCGCGCTCCGCATCCTCGCACATGATACAGTATGTCTGGTCGTCATCGAAATTGAAGGTATATCCCGGCACTCCGTTCGGATGTCCGGATGTGGGACAGAGTCCGTCAACATAGAGCGAATAGAGCAATGCGCAGCCGCCGATATACTGAATAGCCACATGTTTGTCCTTGTCGGCTCCGTTCACAAACCAGTCGTAGCTGATGCCGGGACCGGTGCCCCATCCATGTACACCGTCGCCGGTCATGAACACAGCCTCGTCGGTGGTGTTCTCAAGGAAATGGAGCGTTTTGTTCGCCCAGCTGCCAAGCCACTTGCCATACGTAGTGTTGGCGCGCGTGTCGGCACAGTTGTTCCATCGCCAGTGGGTGCCTACACCCACGCCGTGTCCGGTCTCATGGATGACTGTACCGATGGCCTGATTACCCGCGTTCGGTCCGATACGCATCCATCCTCCATAACTACAGTCTGCGGTCTGGGTCTGTGCTCCGTAATGTCCGCTGAGGGTGAATCCCTTGATGGCTGTCCACTCGTTGAGATAGTCCATCGTCTGCTGTATGGCAGTGCGGCAGCGGTTGTTGGCAGCCTCGTCGGGCGCGCCATTATCCCAGGTGCCCACACATGAGCCCTTTGGCAGCGTGACCACTTTCATCACCTCACCGTAGCCCACAGCGTAGGTGCTGGTGATGGCGTATGCCCGGGCGTAATAGACCTTAGCAGGCTCCATGCCCTGCACGTGGAAGAGCATACCTTTCTGGCTGTAGTAGGCAGTCTCGCGGTGGTCGGCGATAGTCGGTTCTTTCTCTGTGCTCCAGCAGATGCCCCGTTCCTTGTAGCTAATGCCAGATTCGAATGTTGCTCGGATAAGTCCTCCGTGCGCCGCTGGAATCATGAAGTCGGTCTTTGTGGTCACCGTAGGCTCGTTGCCCGAACCGTTCGCCACGAGGAAAAGCAGTTGCGCCGTTTTCAGTGCCTCGATTTCAATCATGATGCTCTCGCTGGTAGTTTCGGAGTCTTCAACCATGTCCTTCGCTACAGTCAGTTCAGCAAGCAGACTTTCAGCTCCCTCCTTATTCGGGTCATAGATGGCTATGGCATCGTCTAAAGCCTTCTGCAAAGCCTGGAAATCAGAAACAGAGCTTTTAGCAGCGTCAATGGCAGCCTGCAACTTCTTAGCCACAGCGTCACTGTATTCCTCCGTACCGTCAAGAATCTTATTCGCCGCTTCAATCTGCGCCTGCAGATTCTCCGCCACGGCTGAATTCATCATGGAGCCGGAATCTCTGACAGAGACCGCCACGTCCACCTCTTTGCTCAGCGCAGCGTATTCGGCAATAGATTTCTGTGCAGCAGCAATAGCAGCCTGCAGTGCCAGTGCTACATCAGAACTGTATTCGTTTGTGCCGTTAACAATCAGGTTAGCCGCGTCAATCTGATCCTGCAACTCATTTGCTGCCGAAGCAGACATCTGCGAACCCTGCAACGCCATCGCATTATCCACCAGCCTTGCAACCTCGGCAATGAGAGCGGCATCGTCCACATAACCGATGAGAGATAGGCGGAAGTTGTCCACAGCAATCCAGTTGCCCGTAGCCCCTTCAGCCACAAAACCTATATCAATCTTACCCGCTACACTTGTGAAGGTGACGGAATAGTCGTTTGGAGTATAGACAATGGTCTGCTGGTCGCCTGCGAAAATGTAGGCACCCGTGTTTTTCTTCGATGTAGAGGACTGTGTATAGTTCTGAGCCGCCACAGTGAGTTTGTACACCCCATTCGGGATAGAGATGGTCTGTCTAACGCTACCGTCACCCACACTTCCACCAGAAACCCATTTTTCCAGATAGTATGTTCCTGACTTCCTGGAAAACGAACTGTTGCTCTGAGCTACCAAGCTGACTACAGTCCATCCTTCAGTTTTATCCTCGAAATTCGGGTTAGTTATATAGCTAGTGCAGTCTAACGGGTTTTCCTCACTGACATTCGCCTTACGGTAGTTCTTAATCGCTTCTTTCAGGTCGTTGTTCACCTCCAAGACAGTGACCATATCAGCTTCCTCATCATCATAAATGGCCTGGGCTGCGTCGATAGCTGCCTTCAGCAGGTCGGAGTCTATGCCAGAGCCGTCGCCATAATAATGGTTGGCTGAATCGAGCGTTGACTTCAGCATGGTCTTGTCCACCGCCATGTCGGTGGCCAACACCTGCACATAGTCGATGACCAGGTTGGCAGAGCCAGACGAACCTCCTGCGGCAGCCTTATAGCCAATCTGGATTTTACCTGTCGTAGTCTTGGTGAGTTTGAATGAAATCTGGTCGAGCGTCCATTTCGACGACGGATAGCTTGTCACGGTCGATTTCACGGATGAACCGCTTGAAGGAATCCAAGCAAGAAGAGAAGATCCTCCTGTTGACGAGTATCCATTATAGGTGGGGACACTAATGGTATATGAGCCAGCAGGCAAGGTGACCGTCTGATAATATTTCATCTGCTCTTCCCATCCTGTGGAGAGAGCCAGTCCGCCACCGGCTTCGTCATCGTAGCCCAAAGCCGGAACTTTTCCATTGTTGAACACTCCTCCGAATCCGAACTCATACACGCCGGTGATCGTATAGTCCATCGTGAAGTCCTGTGTCCATCCCGGGATACTCCTGATTTCCTGCGCCACGTTCTGGGTACTGGATGCAGGATAGTCGAAGTCTGAGTCAAACCCGTAGTTATCAAGGTAATACTTGCTGACATCAGTCTGTGCCATCATGGTCACACACATCAGCAAAAGCGTCAATAAAGTAGTGGTTTTCTTTTTCATATCGATTGGTGTTTAGTTAATTTTTCAAAATTAGGTATTTTTTTTCAAACTCCCAAGTATTTGGGGCGGAAAAAACAGCAAATAAGTTTTTAGTCTTTAGTTTTTAGTTTTTAGCTACCATCCGGATGATAAAAAAGAAAAAGATTTTAGACTCCGATAATGGAAAAGAGAGATATTAATAAAACTAACCTCAAAGTAGTAAAAAAGATACTTAAACTGCATTCATGGTTTCCTGCAGGGCATTGAGGAAACGGGCAGCCTCACCTCCGTCCATCTGGGCGTGGTGGAACTGGAAAGATACGGGCAAAGTGGTCTTGAATAACTTGCGGCGGTATTTTCCCCACATCAGGAACGGGTTGTTCCAGATGCCAGAATACTGATTCACAAAGGAGTCGATCTCGCAGTTGGTCAGGGCAGAGGTGCCGATGATGGCATAGTCGTCGCCCAGGCTAAACAGCTCGCCGCTGTCGTGTGCCTGGCGTGTCAGTCTGGCATAGTCGGCTTGAAACTGGCTGAGACTGCCGGAAAACGGGATGTCGCATGTGGCGATACCACCATCAGCCGTTTCGACAACAACATTGACAGCGAGGCGTTCGTACCCCATCAGCTTCTCGCCGACCGGAAGCATAAAAAACTCAGGGATGCCGCTTGCCGCTTTGCCAATACACCAGCACATCAGCGTAGTGAAACGGATGCCTTGCCTTTTTGCGGCTTTTCTCAATCTGCTGACATCGAAGGTCTTCGTCAGCGTGACCATCGGCATCGGCGATTTTATCCACAGCTCAAAATCGCGGGCACGTCTTGTGGTTTTTGGATCAATCTCAAACATTTTTTTATTTAAAGTTAAATTTCTTGCATAAAAAGGGAGTTAATTCTTCGAATGGGAGTTAACGAGCCTGTGGCTACAGAATTAGTTCGAAACCCCAATCGGGTTCGGCTGGGGACTTGGTCGTCCCGACCGTGTCAGCCGTCGAGGGCTTGATGTCCGAATACGGATGAAAAACAAAAGCCATCCGCTACAAAAAACTATAAACTATAAAAGATGCCCGAAGAAGGATGAAAGAAAAAAGTATTGTTTGCAAATGATTGACTATGCTTCGCCAGTCTAATGTGCGGTCGGTACGACCACAAAACCAGCCGAGGACTGACGGGCTGCATTCGGTTAGTTAAACCGAAGACAAAGTACAAGAAACTGCTGATGGAAAAACAGCGGGAATTGAAACAGCTTCGTTAAGCCTGATACCGCCCGATGATGCAGGAATGGGATTTGGTGTCGGCATCGTAGTTGATGCCCACAAGCAGGAGGTTGTCGGTGTATTGGGCGATTTTTGCAGGGTAGATTTTCTGCTTTATCTGGTCGATGGATGATATAGTCGTTGCGGGCATAATAGTTGGCGATGCTGATGACGCAGGCAAGTGAGTTTTCATCGTTGTTAGACAGGATGCGGGTATGCTCGTCGTGAGCATTATCGAGCGCGCAGGCAACAGCCTCCTCCTCGCCCAGGAGCGTCACCTCAAGCAGCTGCTCCGACTGCTGGAGGGCATCAACGGCCGTCTTCCAGCAGTTGCTCTTGACAGCATTCACCATCTCACCCTCCACCTCCTTATTCGGGATGTAGCACTCACTTTTTTCCAGTCGTACGACAGATAACCCAGATGAATCAGCACAGTGAATACATCATCCTTGCTTTTGACAACCGACATGTTATTACTGAATCTGGTGATTACCCACATCAATATACGACCCCATAATATTGCTAAGTTTTTATTCATCCGCAAAATTAAGAAAAAAAAACAGATTCCGCAAAATATGCTGTATGTTTATTGTCAGTGACTTTTCGTTCTGAAACCGGTGGAAACATAAAACAAAAGGATATGCCTTTTCTGACATATCCTTTTTGGTTGATTAAGCATTTCAGAAAAACGCACTTAGGATAGCTTTGAGAGCACCTCCTTGATGCGTCGCATAGCCTCGATGATGTTCTCGTCGGAGGTGGCATAGCTCATGCGGAAGCACTCAGGCGAGCCGAAAGCGTCGCCTCCCACCGTTGCCACATGTCCCACCTCGAGCAGGTACATGGCGAAGTCGGTGGAGTTGTTGATGACGCGGTTGCCGTCGCTCTTTCCGAAATAAGACGAGCATTTGGGGAAGAGATAGAATGCTCCCTGCGGGTCGTTCACCTCCAGTCCCGGGATGTCCTTTGCCAACTTGACGATGAGATTCTTGCGGCGCTCAAATGCCTGCCGCATCTCCTCCACGCAGTCCTGCGGTCCGTTCCATGCCGCCTCAGCCGCTTTCTGGCTCACAGAGCATGGTCCGCTCGTGTATTGTCCCTGCAGCTTGTTGCAGCCCTTCACAATCCACTCCGGCGCAGCGATGAATCCGATACGCCAGCCTGTCATGGCGTAAGCCTTACTTACACCGTTGATGATGACCACACGGTCCTTGATGTCAGGAAACTGCGCCATCGACGCATGGCTGCCAGTATAGTTGATATGCTCGTAAATCTCATCGGCGATGACGATAATCCGCTCATGCTTGAGCAGCACGTTTTTCAGTCCTTCCAGCTCCTCTTTGCTATAGACAGAACCAGTAGGGTTAGACGGCGAGCAGAGAATCAGCGCACGCGTCTTAGGCGTGATGGCCTGTTCCAGTTGTTCCGGCGTGATTTTGAAGTCCTGCTCGATTTTCGCCTCCACAAAGACAGGGGTGCCCTCTGCGAGCAGCACCATCTGCGGATAGCTCACCCAGTAAGGGGCAGGGATAATCACCTCATCGCCGGCATTGACAACCGCCATGATGGTGTTGCACACCGACTGCTTGGCACCGTTCGAAGTCAGAATCTGCGACGGTGCATAGTCCAATCCATTTTCGTTCTTCAGCTTCTTCACAATGGCATCCTTCAGAGAAGGGTAGCCGGGAACAGGACTGTAGCGTGTCCAGTTCTCCTCCACCGCCTTGATGGCGGCAGCCTTGATATGGTCAGGGGTGTTGAAATCAGGTTCACCCACACTCATGTTAATCACGTCAACCCCCTGGGCTTTGAGCTCACTGCTCTTCTGCGACATCGCCAACGTGGCAGACGGCGCCAGGCGGTTCAAACGGTCTGATAAATTCTGCATGGTTTCTTTTATAGGGTAAAGTGTAAAGTGTAAAGTGTAAAGGATAAAGGGAAAAGTTGGGGGGGAGGAGGTTTTTGCCAGGAGTTTTGATTTCTAGGATTTTCTAGTTTTCCTAGGATTACTAGGTTTTCCTAGGATTACTAGGTTTTCCTAGGATTACTAGGTTTTCCTAGGATTACTAGGTTTTCCTAGGAGTTCCTAGGGTTTCCTAGGTTTCCTGGAAAAACCAACTAACAACTATTCCTTCATCTTTCCCATGAAACGGAGGAGATAGAGGAAGAGGTTGATGAAGTCAAGATAAAGTGAGAGTGCTCCGAGCACAGCAAGCTTCTGCGTCGTGTCGTTCACCTCATTGCCGTGGGCAAGGAACATCTCCTTGATTCTCTGCGAGTCGTAGGCGGTGAGTCCTGCAAAGAGAAGCACGCCGACAATCGATATACCCCATTCCAGTCCTGAGCTCTTAAGGAAAATGTTGACCACCGATGCGATAATCACTCCGATGAGCGCGAACATCAAGAACTTACCTATTGCCGAAAGGTCTTTCTTCGTGTAATAGCCGATAAGTGCCAAACCGGTGAAGGCACCGGCAGTGATGAAGAAGGTGGTTGCGATGGAAGTCATCGTATAAACAAGGAATATCGCAGACATCGTCAGTCCGTTGATTATTGAATAGATGACGAACATGATAGCGGCAGCCGTAAACGACAACTTGTTGATAGCGGCAGAGAGTCCGATGACGAGTCCAATCTCCACGATAGCCAGAATCCAGAATGTAGCCTGATTGGAGAAAAGCATCTCCATCATAGTATAGCTCTGCGAAACACCGTATGCCGTCAGTCCGGTGACTGCGAGAGCGAGCGCCATCCAGACATACACTTTCCTCATCAGCACGGCGAAAGCCGTTGCAGCCTGCTGTCCTTCAGCGACAGAAGGTGTGTAGGGTGAGTAGCCCTGGCCGTAGGCAGATTGTCCGTACTGCTGCGACCCGTTCTGATAACCATTGTAATTGTTGTAATTGTCCATAATATAATTGTTTAGTAATTGTTGTTGAGAGATATATACACTTTAAGGGTATCTGAAAACTGAACCTATTTCGTGAAATGGAGGATATGCCCCATACGTTCTTGTTTGGTGTGCAGATACCGTTCGTTGTACTTGTTTGGCGTGACCTCAATAGGGACGTTTTCTACAATTTCCAGCCCGTATCCCTCCAGACCCACCCGTTTGACGGGGTTATTGGTGAGAAGTTTAATTTTCGAGACACCGAGCTCACGGAGAATCTGCGCTCCCACCCCATAATCGCGGAGATCGGGGTCGAATCCAAGATGAATATTGGCATCTACAGTGTCGAGTCCCTGTTCCTGCAGCTTATAAGCCGCGATTTTGTTCATCAGTCCGATGCCGCGTCCCTCCTGCAGGAGATAGACAATGACACCTTTGCCCGTCTTCTCGATGAGCTGCATGGATCGGTGGAGCTGCTCTCCGCAGTCGCAGCGTTTAGATCCGAAAATATCGCCTGTGGCACAACTGGAATGCATCCTCACGAGCACCGGTTCGTCGGGCTCCCACGATCCTTTGAAGAGTGCCACATGCTCCAGTCCGTTGCTTTTCTGCCGGAACGGGATGATACGGAAATGTCCGTATTCCGTGGGGAGGTCAGCCTCCTCACCTTTCTCGACAAGCGACTCGCGCTGGAGTCGGTAGGCTATGATATCCTTGATTTGAATGAGCCTGATGCCAAATTCCTCGGACTTTTTGATGAGCTCAGGCATCCTCGCCATCGTGCCGTCAGGATTAAGGATTTCGATGAGCGCCGCCGCTGGCCTGAGCCCTGCCAAGCGAGCCAGATCGACAGCTGCTTCGGTGTGTCCAGCCCTTCTCAGCACCCCGTTGTCCTGGGCATATAGCGGATTGATATGTCCTGGCCTTCCGAAGGTCTTAGGTGTAGATGCCGGGTCTGCGAGCGCCTGTATAGTAGCTGCACGGTCGTGTGCTGACACCCCCGTTGTGCATCCTTCGAGTTTATCGACGGTGACCGTGAAAGGTGTTCCGAGCATTGATGTGTTCTCCTCCACCTGATGCTGTAGTTCCAAATCACGCGCGCGTGTT
>JAEEGH010028782.1_pt1 | contig 10914 bp, 8 predicted proteins | sample 9134181 | NCBI WGS metagenome assembly JAEEGH01 (sample SAMN16246544, study PRJNA631951) | gut metagenome | biome: gut microbiome; feature: rumen; material: DP-attached | host: Bos | place: Iran: Karaj | collected 2018-10
AAAGAAGCAAAGACCAGTTTTTGGGAGAAAGAGCATGCGCTTGTTGAAAAGAAGTATACTTTCCAGGCAATTCAGGGAGTAAATAAACTGACAAAAGGGTATCGATTCGCAGCGGAGAATCAAGGCGCTTCAATTGTGCCGCACAGAGATAACCTGATTATCCGGATCACGTTGCCGGAGATCCCGCAAGATTTGATGGAATACCGGGATAACAGCGGCTACTTTTATGAGTATGATTGCGATGATATTATACAGATCAGAAACTTGTGCGATGACAAACGCTGCCAGACTGTTGCGTATATCGGCGATAAGACAATGGTAGCGTCGATAATCAATGCTGGCGTGAAAGGAATCGACCGCATCGTTCCGATTGGAAAGACAATGGATTTTGATTTGATATGGGACGGATATGATCTCATTGAAAGGTTTACGAGAACAATTGATTTAAAATAAAATTAATCATTGATTGATAATATTGTGATTATAATACATTTCGAATTATGTGATTTTACTAGTAAAGTTAATTATTAGTATTTAAGTGGAATAGTATAATTATGAATGAAGAACATAATAAAATTGCCCTATACGGCCTTGGAACCGAAACAGAGCGATTTTTGAATAATCATAAAAAAGAATATTGTATTGAGGGACTACTGGATAGTTACCGTATTAGTGGCGAAGTGTATGGGTATCCAATAATTTCCATTCAACATGCAGTAGAAATAGGCGTAAAAAGTATTATTGTCATAGCACGTCCCGGATCATGTAAAGTTATTGCAAAAAAGATAAGAGAAGTGTGTTTAAATAACGACATTTGTCTGCTTGATGTTAGAGGCAACGACCTGCTTGAGTTATCAGGGGCAAAATACGATTTTTCTGGAATTGAAGGATATACAAAAGAAGAACTGAAATCAGCAATTGATAAGGCGGATATTATCAGCTTTGATTTGTTTGATACATTGATTTCAAGAAAATTTTATTATTATACGGATATTTTTGAACTTTTGGAAGTTGATCCACTGCTGAGGCTGAATGCAGAAAAAGAATTGTCTAAATTTGGTGCACCCAAATTGTTAGAAATTTATGAAAAGGTAATAAAGGATGGTCATTATATCGACAAATCTTCGGAAGCTTTGGCAGAAGCAGAATGGAATTTTGATTTTTCATCAATGTTCCTTAGAAATGGAATGAGAGACATACTGCTTTATGCAAAAAATAATGGCAAACAAGTGGTATTGACAACGGACTGTTATTATTCTGCTAAACATGTTAAGGATATTTTGGCTAGATTTAATATTGATTTTTTTGATGATATTTTTGTGTCCAGTGAATCTGGCACATCCAAGACGCAAGAGTTATATTCAAAGGTTTTGGAAGGAAAAACGGGAGTTAGTGCCTTACATATTGGGGATGATGAGTATGCGGATGTTGAAAAGGCCCGTTTATACGGTTTTGATACATTTAGAATTTATAGCGGTAAAGACCTTTTTGATTTATTGGGTGGAATGGGAATTGAAACATGGGCGGATACTTATTCTGACAGGGTTAAATTAGGGCTGTATATTGCCAAACAGTTTTCTGATCCTTTTCAATTTGAAGATAGTCAAAAAAGAATGATGATTGATAAAGCTGCCAACATAGGAGATGAAATATGTGCTCCTGTCATAACTGATTTTACCATTTGGATGGACAGGAAATGTGAAGAATACAAGTTCGATAATCTCTTACTATGCGCAAGAGATGGATATATTATTGACAAGATATGGAAAAAGATAAATTCTAAATGTAGAGAAATCTATTTCCTTACATCCAGAACTGCAGCAATCAGAGCAGGAGTTACAAGTGAAACGGATGTTGAGTACGTGGACAGCATGAAATATTTTGGCGATGAAAAAGAAAATCTGCTTGTTCGCTTTGGCATCAATTGTGAAACTGTTGATTTGTGCAGAAAAAATGATATTATCCTAAGCAATGCCCGGATGAAACGTAAAAATTATATGAAATATATGGATTCATTACAGTTATCCAGAGATAATCTTGGAATCTTTGATTTTGTTGCAAAGGGAACAACTCAATTTTTCATTCAAAAAATAATAAAGCAGCATCTTGTAGGATTATATTTTTTACAACTTGAACCAGAGTTTATGTCAGATAAGAATCTTGAAATAGATTCTTTCTATAAGAATGAAGAACGAGATGATAGTGTTATTTTTGACAATTATTATATTTTGGAAACAGTTCTTACATCTCTTGATCCTTCAGTGGACGAGTTTGATGACCAAGGACGTCCTGTTTATTCATCAGAGACCAGAAGTAGGGATAATCTGGATTGCGTGACATTTATACAAGAGGGAATAATGGAATATGTGGACGATTATCTCAAAATGGTTCCTAAAGATAAAAGATTGATTAACAAAAAAATAAATGAGGCTTTTTTATCATTGATTAATAAGATATCAATAACGGATCCATTGTTTAATTCCCTGGTAATAGAAGATCCGTTCTTTGGGCGAATGACAGATATTAAGGATGTAATGTGAAAAGTGATATATGATAGGATATTATCTAGGAGAGTAGATGATTATACCCGTTATACCCTTGAAATGTTTTGAAGATGGGGAATAACGGGTATAACTCGCTAGGGAGCATACTCAAAACGAATGATAATATTTATGGCCAGATAGTTGAAATAGAACGTGAATACACTGCTGACAGAATGGAGACGATTATTGCAAGTGCGTAGACATTGTCCTTTTTATGGTTAGATAGTGACAGAATAGAATTGACCATTCATTAATCATAGAATTATAATTAAGGTATGGATTTTAGCCAAGAAAGGTACCGCTATGAGAGAACCGAAAACACTTGAAGAGGCGATTAGGAAAATAGAAAAGCTCGAGAAAGAGAATGCTGATTTAAGGATTGAACTCGAGTATTTTAAAAAAAGAAAAGCCAGCGGAAGACAGAGGCATAATGCTAAGTGGACTGCTATTTATAATGATGTAGTTTTGGGTTTGGAAGAAGGACTGGATTTAGCTGAGATTGCTAAGAGAAATGAAATAAGCGAAAGAAGTGTATACAGATATAAAGCCTATTATGAGGTGCAAAAGAAAGAGGGCAAGTAAGAAGAACAGCCTGAACTAATGTTGAATTTACAAGATGTGAAAAGAGGAAATAAAAGTGGACATTCCTAGAGATTATCTGCTGGATGAAGTCAGATGCGGATATTACATACCTGCAATGGTTAAGAAAACCTGGGCCAATGCTCTGGAAATCTTAAGCGAGATTGATAAGGTATGTGAAAAATATAATATTAAATATTTCGCCGACTGGGGTACTTTTTTGGGTACAGTCAGACACGGCGGATATATTCCGTGGGATGATGACATGGACATCTGCATGAAAAGGGAGGATTATAAAAAGTTCTGCGAGGTCTGGCGTAAGGAACTTCCGGATACCTATTTTATGGAAAACTTCCACGAGAATCCGGATCATGATTTGTTCCTTGGCACGCTTACGTACAATCAGCACATTTGTTTTGAAGAAGGTTATCTAAAGGCGCATCACAGCTTTCCGTACAGAAGCGGTGTTGATATTTTTGTGCTTGATTATCTTCCGAGGGATGAGAAAAGAAAAGAAGAGATTAAAGATAAATGTTTGTGGCTTATATCCGTGAGCGATATGTTATATGCCAAATATGAAATCACGGGCACGGCACCTGATAGTTATCGCATCACTGCCGAAGATGAAAGAGTAATCAAAGATGCTGAAAGTCGCGGCAACTTCAAAGTCGACAGAAAGAAAAGATTAAGGCAGCAGTTCTATATTAGGGCTGAGGAAATAATGGCATCAACCGAAAGAGAAGATGCGGACAATCTGGTTCAGATGTTTCCTTGGGGGCTGAAAGGAAATGGCGGATTTCCTAAAGAAATGTATGATGAATCAGTTAGACTTCCTTTTGAATTTACGGAAATTCCGGTACCTCTGTGTTACGATAAAATGCTGAAACACAGATACGGCAACTATATGCAATATAACAGAAGCTACGGTGCCCATGTTTATCCTTTCTATGAATCGCAGAAGCGTGAGTTCAAGGAAATGACAGGAGCAGATGTGCCTGATTTCTTTGATCCTGTTTTGAAATACAGCAAGGAATTCGCTGCGCCATCAAGTGCGTCTAAAGAGGCTCCGTCTGCAGACAGAAAGACAGTTCTTTTCCTGCCTTGTCGCGATATATATTGGGACAGCTTGGCACCGTATTATGAAAAGGAAAAGGCTGACGAGAATAGCGACATCTATGTTGTGCCGCTTCCTCTTTACGTTAAAGAAATGGGATTCGAGGTTAAAGATGTAATCTATGACATCGATTATTATCCTGAAGAATTGGAACTCTATGATTTTAATCAGGTTGACATAAGTTCAATTAAACCTGACGTAATATATATTCAAAATCCATATGATTCTTATCACGCATCCGTAACCGTTCCGCCGGAATTCTACGCATCCAACCTTCGCAAGTTTACGAAGAAACTGGTCTATGTTCCGTATTTTGAAATCAAGGACTTTCCGGAAGGCAAGGATTCAAATGAATATTTCTGCATGAGACATTTCGTAACTGTGCCGGGTGTGGTTCTGGCAGACGAAATCTATGTTGAATCGGAAGAAATCAAAAAGAGATATATCGAAAAACTGACAGACTGGGCAGGCGGCGAGAAACTCGCATGCACAGAAAATATAATTGTTAGAGGACAAATTGACAGACTGGCCAAAACCTCCGCCAAGCGAGTCCTTTTCAGAAATACCATCAGCTCTTTAGCCGAGTTCGGTGAAGAAGATGTGAAGAAGATTCAAAGAGTTTTGGAAGTTTTCGAAAATGAACAGGAACAGGTGAAACTGACCTGGGCTCCGCAGGAGTTAATGGCTGATATTGAAAAATATGCCGACAAGTCTGTAGCGGAGAGTTACAAGAAAACAGTTCAGGACTACATTTTAAAAGGTTTCGGCGAATTCGTGGAGAGCGATGAACAGCTGATTCCGAAGCTTGTTGACTACGGTTATTTTGACGCATATTACGGCGATCCGACAGAAGTTGCAACCTGGTTTAAAGAGGAAAAGAAATCGGTAATGTTAATGGATGTAAATGTGTGAGAAAATGGCGATTATAAAATATATAAAATCATAGGTATTTGTTGAAAAAATCGCCGTTTTAGATTAATATTATTGTAGGGTATGATTTGTTTCATTCCAGAACGGGGTTTATCGGAGGGTACATAGATGGCAAAATACGAATGCAGTGTATGCGGATTTATCTATAATGAGGCAAGCGCTTCTTTAAAGTTCCATGAATTGGATGCATGTCCTATTTGTGGAGCTGATAAAGATGGTTTTAAATTGCTCGAAGAGGAAGATACTACTTCATCAGGTTCAAGAGTAGTTAAACTTGATGAGATTGGTGATATCGAACCGGGCGAGCAGGCTAATCCGTTTGTTATTGAAAAACGTCAGGAATTCTGGTCTAAGGCTGACGACGTTGAAGTTGAAAAGGATCCTAACATTGAGACTTATTACAACGACAACAGTTCAGTAATTTCCCAAGAAGAATATGATAAAAGAATACAGGAAGAAAAAGAAAAAGCTGAGAAAGCTACACTTCCTTATGGTGCCGGTATGGGTGCCATTCAGAGAGTACTTGGTTCTGAAGGCGATTCAGATATTAATGTTGAAGCCAAAGATTCTCTTAATAGCGGATTTGATCCAAGTATGGTTCAAACCGGGAACGGAGACCAAAGTCCCCCCAGAAATGAGGTACGTGATAACCAGGTGGTAGAGGACAAGGTGGAAGATGAAATCACCCCTGAAGAAGTAGCAACACCTGAAGAACCGGTAGTTGAAGAAGAGGCTGCACCTGAAGCAGAACCGGCGGCTGAGAATAATCCGGCTCCTGAACCTGAGGCAGAAACGGAATCCTTCTTTGATGACACTGTTGTTGATGAGAATGGAACAGAGGATGATGTTTCCTACGCATTCAAAGATTTGACAGCGGTTGATGATGCAGAAGAAGAATTGGGATCTTTTGAAGAGGTTAATGTGGACGCTGAAGAATCATTCTTTGAAGAAGTCGTTGTAAATGGCGATATGAATACAGAAGAAATGCACAGCGAAATTCTTCCTGAAGATAAAGATGGTCTTGAGGAAGCAGATACATTTGAGAATTCCAGTGATTCCATTATTGGAGAGGAAGTATTCTTCAATGAAGATGATGAAGCACAGAGTTTCGTATTTAAAGATATTAATGAAGTAGAGGTTCCTGAAGTTAAAGAAGAACCGGTTCAGGAAGAATCAGTTCAGGAAGAACCAGTTCAGGAAGAGACAGTTCAGGAAGAATCAATTCAGGAAGAGGCAGAGGCAGTAGCAGAAGAACCTGCAAAAGAAGATATGCCTGAAGAAACTGCTGAGATTGATCAAACCAAAGTCGAGCCATACCAGGCTATGCAGATACTAATCGAAGATGAGACAGCTGCCGAAGAGGAGAAGATTTCTCAAGAAGATGTAGTTTCAATTGCGGATGTTCCTGTCGATGAGGCTGAACCAGAAATTGATCTTCAGGAGACTGAACCTGAAATAGAGGATGAAATAGAAGAAGAGGAAGAAGAATCTTTGGAAATTGACGAATCCATTTTTGAAATTGCTGAGGCAGAAGTTCTGGCAGCAGAAGCTGAGGACAACTTAGAAGAGGAAGAACTCGAATATATTGATATTCCGGAACTGGATGAGGAAACAGTAGAAGAAGAAATTATTCAGGATGAGAAAATAGCTGAAGAACTGGAAGTTCCGGCAACAAGGGCAGCAGCTCCTATTATAGTTATTAATAATCCTGATGAAGAAGATAAGGCTGTAACCTCAGATGATATTGAAGAGGAATTACCTGCTAATACAGATGATTCAGACATTGCATATTCAATGCTTAAGGCAGATATGAGATATGATGTCAGATATGATGATAATGTTAATGAACTTTGCAAGCAGTATTCTGTTGATGGCGATGTATCAAATGGTCTTGAGAATATCATCATATTGCCGGCTCAGCTTAACCCAATGCCATTACCTGCAGATGCAGATGTGGATATCAGATCAGTCCTTGGTCAGTTTACAGACTGCCCGATTGAAGTTCCACAGCCATTTGGATTCACCAAGTTATTCCTGTGGGGTGAGATGATTCCTGGCAGAGAATACAGCAAGGCTGATTATGAAGATAAGGCATTAATCCTTATCAAGGGAGAAGATGGACATATACCATATACTGAAAGCAGAAAAGAAATTAAGGATATGGTAGACAGAGCAAGAAATATCTCCGAAGGAACACCGGTTGGTATTGATTTAATAGCAGGAAGAATTGAAAGAGATTTGGAAACTGCTGTTTATGCCGGTATGGATTACGTAATTATCAATGATGTATCCGGTGTAATCCTGCCATACATTCTCAGAAGAGCAAAGAATTATCTTAATAAGATTAATTCACATCTGGAAATATATGTTTGCGTTAATGCTCTTAAGGATGCAAGAGAACTTGCCAAACTGATCGCTCTTGGTGCTGACTTCGTATTCGTCGAAAGAGGCTTCAGTCTTGAGGCTGTTAAGAGCATTGGCAGAGAACTTAAGGACATTGCAAGAAGTACAGGACATGATGATATTTATGATATCAACATGCTCGATATATGTACGGTAGATATGGATATTGCCACCTACACAGATATAGCACACATATAATTAAAAGAAGCTGTTTACAGTAAGGACAAGGACTTGGAGCCTTGTCCTTTTTTCTTTACTTTATCGTGTTAATATGTTATAGTAGAAGTGTTCGTATTATTGATTATTATTTGGAGGTGGAATTATGGACAACAATAATGTTGAAAATGTAACTTATGATTACTCAGTACAGGAGAATCCTGGTGATGGCAACAAGGGAGGCAATGCACTTGCAATCGTTTCACTTGTTTGTGGTATTCTTGCAGTAGTTTGCTGCTGTATCCCATTTGCTTACTGGCTTTGTACACCACTTGGAATCGCAGCTATCGTTTGCGGTATCATTGGTTTAAAGAAAGGTCAGACAAAGGGAATGTGCATCGCTGGTATCGTATGCGGTGGTTTAGGTTGCGTATTATTCGTAGTTAACCTGGTAACAAGCATCTTCTTTGCAACAACCGGTGCTATGAGCGATATGATGAACTTCTAATCGGTTTTTACTGATTATCGGAATATTATAATGGACGATAACAATTATTCAGATTTAGAAAATGACAGTTTTGCATATGCAGGTGGAAACATCAGCGAAGAACGTAAAGCCAAGGTAGGCAATGATGTTTATTATTATGAAGAGGATGAAGAATATCAGCCACCAAGTGATGATAACAGCCTGGCAATAACATCTTTATCAACAGGAGTCGGAAGTTTATTCTGTTACTGCTGTTCATGCTTTAGGTATTTTGGAATAATTGCTGCAGTTGTAGCGATTGTTACAGGTATTATAGCTCTCAATAAAAGAGAGAATAAGGCTATGGCTATTATAGGTATTATTTTAGGCAGTTTATCAATTCTGGCTTGGATTGTTATGATTATTATAAGTCTGGCAAATGTTGGATTTAGTATGCTTGGACCGGTGCTATTTAACAGTAATAATTATAATTATTATGGTTTTTAGATATTTTTCTTGTTATTAGTTCAAATTTACCCCGGAGGTAGAAATGCTTCCGGGGTTTGATATTATTAGGATATGTTTAAGAAAATAAGACCTAAATATAATAGAAGATTTAAAGATGAACTTACCCTTACCTGGTTTAAGTTTGGAATTTATCTGGGAATTGTAGGATTGCTGGCAGTTATTCTTTTTATGTTTAAAGGAAATGTCATTGTAAGCGGACCGAGCACCTGTACCTTTAACAGGGTAACCGGCCTGTATTGTCCGGGCTGCGGCGCAACCAGGGCTTTTAACCATTTTGTTCATTTTCACTTCTTAAAAAGCATACTTTTTAATCCCATTGTTCCATATGTGATTGCGGCATATGTGGTCTTTATGATCAATACATTATTCGTACTCCTTACTAAAAAGATGGGTTTTGCAAAATACCCGGTCACCATAACCATTTATATCGGAGTGGGAATCCTCTTGGGGCAGTGGGTTGTAAGAAATTTATTATTAATATTCTGGCATATTACAGTATTATAAAAGGGCTTGCCTAATGGCAAACCCTTAATATTTTATTTTGCTCTTTCTGCGCTCCAGCGTCCGCTGGCTCCACATGGAAGAATTAAATTATTTTCTCTTACCGGAAGACCGATTTCATCGGCAGCAACCTTTCCGGATATCTTCTTATTAACAGTTACATTTAAAATATATGTAAGAACTGCCGGCTGTAAGCCTGTTGTGTAGGAATTAATTAAGAAAAACTTTGCATCATCTGCAAGCAGCTGGGTAGTGAGTTCTACGAAAGGATACAAACTTTCTTCTAATTTCCATATCTCGCCTTTTGGGCCTCTGCCATATGACGGCGGATCCATAATGATGCCCTGATAGGTATTTCCTCTTCTTATTTCTCTTTCGACGAATTTAACACAGTCATCCACGAGCCATCTGATTGGCTTATCGGCAAGTCCTGATATTGTTGCATTTTCCTTGCCCCAGGTTACCATACCTTTGGATGCGTCCACATGTGTTACTGCGGCGCCTGCCTGGGCCGCAGCCAAAGTAGCGGCTCCCGTGTACCCGAAGAGATTCAAAACCTTAAAAGGTTTATCGCCACGTCCGTCAGAATATTCCTTATTATTAATGGAAGATTTAATTATCTCACTAAACCAGTCCCAGTTAACAGCCTGCTCAGGAAAAAGCCCCGTGTGCTTAAAGCTGAATGGTTTAAGTCTGAATGATAATTCCCTGTAATGAATTGTCCATTCCTCCGGAAGGTTATTGAACTCCCATTCGCCGCCGCCTTTGTTACTTCTGTGATAATGTCCATTTGGATGTTTCCAGGCCTTGTCGTTTTTGGGAAGGTTCCATATAACCTGAGGGTCCGGGCGAACCAGTGTATAATCGCCCCAGCGCTCCAGCTTCTCGCCGGAAGATGTGGCTAATACTTCATAATCTTTCCAATTGTTTGCTGTCCACATATTTTTTTCCTTCTATATTATATGTAATAAAAATTTTTCTTCTATATAAATAGCAAAATCATTTCCTATAAATAGTAACAAAATATAAAAGTAAATACAAGAAGTATGGCAAATGCTTTTGAAATACTATATAATGGTGCTCTGAGCCCTAAATATAGGGGAAAAATAAGAATTTTTGAAATTTTGTAAAAAATATATAAAAAATGCTTGCTTTTTCGGTAAATATAATGTAGACTAATAAACGCTGTGGCATGATAGCGTTGATCCATAAGGTTGCTATCTTCCCATGAAGATAGGTTTTTATGAGGAGCGAATGTCAAGTCAAGATACTGGCGACAAGTCACTGTACAAATTATTAATGTCTACAATCAGGTAGAAACGACGTGTAGAGCTTGGATGGTTTCGGTGAAATGAGGTAACATCCAGGACACACACGGGAGAGTGTACAGTCACCGCTTGTCGTACTTATATTTATAAAGTGCGAAAAGGAGGCGACTTTTTTTATGGCAAATCAAGTAATGAGAATTACACTTAAGGCTTACGAGCATCAGACTGTAGATGCATCTGCAAAGAAGATCATCGATACAGTTAAGAAGAACGGATCTAAGGTAAGCGGACCGGTACCTCTTCCTACTAAGAAGGAAGTTGTAACAATCATCCGTGCCGTACATAAGTACAAAGATTCCAGAGAACAGTTCGAGCAGAGAACTCACAAGAGACTCATCGATGTAATCGATCCAAGTCAGAAAGTTA
>JAEEGH010028785.1_pt1 | contig 10912 bp, 8 predicted proteins | sample 9134181 | NCBI WGS metagenome assembly JAEEGH01 (sample SAMN16246544, study PRJNA631951) | gut metagenome | biome: gut microbiome; feature: rumen; material: DP-attached | host: Bos | place: Iran: Karaj | collected 2018-10
TGGACGATCTGTCACATCTATGTATTCAACAGGCAGGTCAATCAATGGCTCCAGTTTTGCTATCTCTCTGGCAATCTCCTTCCGCGTGTTGTCAGTCACCTCCTGCCCCAGTATCTTCAGTGTCGTTGGGGCAATACCAAAGAACACCCAGCCACCAGCAGTATTGAGGAAGGCACAAGCAGAACGCATACCATCCTTCAACTCGCCCGTTGTTTTCTTCATTTCTAACGTACGAGTCTCATCACCTTGTATGATAACTTTTACTTCCTCTATTGTCATAATTGCTATTATTTTATTAATGCATTTGCAAAAGTACACAAAATCGAGCAAAAATCCAAAAATTATTATAGTTAATGAGGTAGAACTACAGCTATTTGCGTTTTTAACATCCTGAATAAGATATTTTGGACACTTTGCTTATGGCTTTTCTGTTCTGTTCGTTTATTAAACGCTACCACATATAACGTACAAAAGTAGCCGTCCCTTTGTTTGGACAGACAATAAGAGAGTCATTAAACTCTTTCTCATAGTTTAAAGAATTAAAGAGATATTCGTCACCTATTTTCTTCCAATTCTCATTGGCACTACACACACTATCAAGAATAGAAATCATGGATTTTATGTTGGCATCCTTAAATACCATTTGATAAATATCCTTGAAGTCATCAGCCATAACATGCTCATTCTTATAATTTGTTATCTCATAAGGTGGCAGAGTTATTCCTGTCCCAATGTCATCCAAGAGTTTGTCCATATTGGAAGAACTGTAGAACGAACTATTAGTACTGTAGTAATCCCAGCCGATTAGTATCAGGGGGATGCCTATAGAAATCAGGATCCTATATAGCAGCCTGATCTTTCCTTTCAAAATCCATTTATTGACTATCCATAAGACAATTATCAATACTACGAATAATACCACAAAGATTATTGCAGCATTTATCCCCCAGAAAAATAGTTGTAATTCGCTCATATGTTTTACAGTTTTAGTTTCTTTGCAATTTGTCAGTGAGAATTAATTATTTGAACATGGGATATATACAGGTTACAAATGGAGAGACATTTGCCGGATGTTGATACCAACCAAATTTCCCATAGCCAGTATTGTTTCTTGGATATTGGATGCATAGCCTCTTCTTTGCACGCGAAATGGCTACGTAGAGTTTACGGGCATCTTCTTGTATCCCCTGTTTTGCTCGTTCCCTTTCTTTGGGATCGGATGAATCTCTGAGAATATTATTCCATTCATAGAAGGGATAGAATCCGTCCCGCACATCGAAAACTACGACATTCTCAAACTCAAGTCCTTTTGCTCTGTGTACAGTAGATATATACACTTTTACTTTGTCTTTCAAGCTTTTGCTCTCACACAAATCAGATTCTCGCAAGGTATTCAACTCTATCATATATTTATCTAGAAGCTGCCTAAGTGAAAGGTTCGCTTCCTTAGGAATAAAGTCTTCTGACAAGAACGGAAGTAAGTATTTCATCTTGTCCAATTCTTCTATAAAGCCTCTTTCCGTAAAATAATGATAGGCATATTCCGTCTCAGTAGCAAGTAGATTTCTTTTTCCTTCCTCTACCTTTTTTGACAATAGTAATTCCGTATGCCTATATAGTTCACCATATTGTTCTTTAATCTTGGCTATAATTTCTCTGTGATTTGCATAAAATTCATTTTGAAGGATAAAGACATGGTTTGCTTTCTTGTAGCAGTAGTCAACAAGGCTCTTGGTGGCTTTCACGTCATCAATGGCAAGATGTGAGTTCTTCCCTTGCAGATTAAATGTTGCCAGCAGATCTTTTAACTTATAGGAATTGAGGTCGGGCTCAACAACTCGCGTTATTGCTAAGGAGTCATGAACTTTTATCCAACGCTTGGCAAGATCATCAATTCTACAATCACGCTGAAGGTTTGCGTCCAATATCTGATAGTCATACTTTGCATTATGAGCCAAGACAGGTGTGTTTCCAACCCAATTGAGGAACATAAGCAGTCCTTCTTTCCTGTCCATTTTCTCTCGCTTTTTATATTCATCAGGAAGTGGATTCTCAATATCTCCCAACATGAGAGGAATTGTTTTATCAGTATAAAGCATCAGATCCAGTTCATCTACAACTATACCGTTACTAATATGGATTGCTGCTATTTCGACAATATCATCGTTGTTGACATCAAGTCCAGTTGTCTCTGTATCAAAAATAACAAACTCATTAGGATAGTCGTGAATAAAGTTCTTAATGAGGTTCCGTCTTGCATCATCCAACAAATCATTCCCCCTCAAACAGGCATTATTTGCTTCAGTTATCAACTGATGGGCTGTTTCCATCTTTTGGCATACCCCAATGCCCATCAATATATTTGCCCACGACATGATGTTTTCAGGCTGGGTGAACACATTCAGATGTGAAAATATGAGTTTCACTTCTTTTGTCCATAAGAAATCAGTTCCTGAAATCTTAAAGTGTTCTACTTTTCTACGTGCCAGTCGCTCACTGATTTTATCACAGTCTTTATTAGAGTAAGTCAATATGGCTGTTCTGCCATCATTATAACTCAATGCCCTTTCAACGGCCATATCGTAAGCACAGAAATCATTTTCGTTGAATCCTTCTCGCAGTTCACAAGACTCCATCAGTAGGGCATCTTGTGGTTGTTGTAAATCAGCATTCTCTCCCTGTGCCTGTGGCAATATATCCTTGTCCACATGAAGATTGATCTCTGCATATTGGTTAAAAATATCAAGCAAATATTTTGGAGAACGATAGTTTCCATGGAAGTGATGAATGTTCCCTTGGCATTGATCCTTCAAATATGACAAGGTCGAAAGTTTGGCTCCCATAAACGAATAAATAGCTTGCTGCTCATCACCAAGATATACCACGCATGGATTATTTGGTGCTGTAACCAACTCAATAATAGCCAATTGCAACCTATTTAAGTCTTGCACTTCATCAACCTGTATCCATGAGTAGCGCTTAACTTCATTTTGATGTAATATCAAATAATCATATCCATAAAGCAACAAATCCTCAAAGTCCAACAAGTCATATTTCTTTTTATATGAGGTATATTCTCTTGCAATCCTCATAAACTTGGCATCCTCAAAATGTCTTTTCAATTCAGGCCGAACAATAATATCTTCGGGGTGATTATGCTCTACTTGATGCAATAAATGTTGGAAGTTATAGTATTCTTCGACATTAACCAAATCAAGTCTAAAACAACGCCTAATGATATCACGGATAATTACACTCTTCTCTTCATCGTCAATAATCGTCGTTTTCTGCACTATTACTTTGTTCTCTCTAAGCATAGTCGAACAAAAGTGATGCACATTTCCCACAAACAAGTTATCGACAATTTCGTTTCCTATACGATTATCGATTCTCTCTTTCATTTCTCGTGCCGCACGATTGGTAAATGTCAGGCAAAGCATATCTTCCACCTTAATACCATTATCTATGGCATTCATCACTCGCTCTGCTAAAACGCGCGTCTTTCCACAACCAGGAGGTGCAAGAACAAGATGATGGCCTTTGTACAGTTTGATTACAGTCTGTTGGTCTAAATTGATCCCTTGATAAACACTTGTCCCTTTATCATAGCGTTTGTCTATATTAATCACATCGTTATTGCTTATTGTAGCAACCTTTGAATCATTATTTTTTGCATAATGAGGATCTAACTTCATTTTAGCCCATACGTCCCCTTGTTTAGCAGCCTTAATGTACCATTCCTGTGCTTTTTCATAACTTTGCGGGACACCTTTCCCATCATTATAACAATTGCCCAATTCATTTTGAGCCGCAGAATGACCCTGTTCTGCGGCCTTTGTATACCAATACACAGCCCCTTCATAACTCTGGAGAATGCCTTGTCCTCTTTCAAAACAATAGCCTAAATTATATTGAGCATTGGCATTCCCTAAAATAGCAGATAGTGCATACCAACACACAGCTATCTTATAGTTTTGGGGAATACATAGCCCTTTTGCATAACAATTACCTAAATATAATTGAGCAATAGCATTTCCTTCTTCTGCAGCCTTTGTGAATACTTCCACTGCTTTCTCATAAATATGGGGAGCATTTTGACAACAGTCCAACATTCCTTGGGCGGTTACATTCCCCAGAATGGCAGACTTTGCGAACCAATATACAGCTTCTTCGCGGCCTTTAGGCCCTTTATTTAGACAACAACAGCCTAAATTATATAGAACAATGGCATCATGCTCAGCAGCCTTTAAATAGCAACCTGCTGCTTTCTCATAATTCTGGGGAACTCCTTTACCATAATAATAACGATCCCCTAATTCCTTTAATTTTATTTGAGCTTTTGTGTTACCCTGCTCTGCTGCCTTTGTATACCATTCCGCAGCTTTCTCATAATTCTGAGGAACGCCTTGGCCTTTTGCATAATAAAAGCCTAAATTGAATTGAGCGATGGCATTACCCTGTTCAGCTGCTTTCGTGTACCATTCCACCGCCTTCTCATAACTCTGAGGTACACCTTGCCCATTTATATAGGTTTGAGCAATATGGCGTAATGCCCTTAAACATCCATTGTTTGAAGAACTGTCATACCAAAATCTCGCCTTTTGATGGTCAACTTGTGTTCCATACCCATTACGATAACAACACCCTAAACAACATTGGGCATCCGCATTTCCCATTTGGGCTGCTTCTTGAAACAATAGAAAAGCTTTGTGAGAGTCTATTAGGCTTTTGTCGACATTTTCTCCCCCTTCACAAATACTTTTTGCCTGTTTAAATATTTGTTCTGCCTTTGTATTTTCCACTGTTATTTCATCATATAAGCCAGTATTGGAATTTCGGGGCTCCTCGCTTTTCTCTTTATTGTTGGCCATATGCTGTTTTTTGTCATTATGCTTATCCAATATGATAATATTGCTAATTCTATTATTGTTGTCATCTGATTGTATCAGTTCTTCTATTTTCCTAATAATAGGTTTCGACAAACCGGCTTTTTCCCAAAGAGCATCTTTAATTATCACACTATCAGGTTTTGCATAGAGATTTTTGATTGATGGAATACTATTTACCCGAATAATGTTAGAAGGTAAAACAAGGTGCCCTAGTGTTGTACTCCCAATAAACCAATCGTCCAATTCATAAGGATGACAATAATCAGAAAACTCTTTGTTTCCGAATATGCCCATAGACCAAAAGCCATGTTTATCATAACTATCAATGCGTCTATACCACTGATTTGAAATAATTTCGGTATCAGACAAATCTAATGCTATAAGGTGATTATCAAAACTATCAAAATGAAGAGGCTCCCCTTCGTAGTATTCCCAGGGATAGGATAAAAAAGAGCCTATGCCTGATAATTCTCTTAGTACTCTGATATCAACAGAATTAATAGTTCCAGAGATTTTCAATTTTGTAATAGTCTCAAGAGGTATATCTGATTCTTTTAGACAATCTAATACAGAAGAGAATCTCCAAGGGAATATTATTGGACAGAGTTTTGGTCCATCCCAATAACGTTCGTCTTCTGTTAATTGGTTTATATCCTCTGCATGGCTATTTGCCTTTACCCATATCCAATTAGTATTCAATATTGCCATTCTTAATAATTTAAATCAGTTTATATTCTTTCGACACTCATTTATATTATTTTTTGCATCAGAAATACTGCACGCTTAACTTAGATCCCAGATGCGCTCAAGTGTATTTGTCTGCCAAATTATAAATTGGAGAACCGTCAGACTCTCTATTTCCATATAATACAATTAGGTCTTCAGCATGGTCTACTATAGCTTTCGCAATTTCATCTGGAGATTTTGAGAAATCAACAAGAGTCAGTTTTGATAAAGAGGGAATTACGATAGTTTCTTCACCATCTGCATCTCGGAAATTTAGAAAAGACATATTTGTTTCTTTATACCTATGAACAACTGGGACACCTCTCTCTTTACAAAAAGCAGCATAGGAGACACTTATTTTTGAACTAGTTTGATTTATCTGCCAAATACTATTCGTTAGTGTATTATCATTTGCCATCATACTAATTTCTTCTTTTAACTCTTCCAATGTTTCTCTTTGACCATTCTTTTCAATCCATTTGTGAATATTCATATCTGAGTCACTGATAATATTGGCATAACGAGTTAATGTTAAACCCAAACAATAATTTTTATAAGAATAATGATCTTGGGAATGCATTTTTATAGATAGTTCCTTAAAGTCACCATGGATTAGTTCATTTTCAATACATTTCTCAAACAAATCACCTATTTCATTAATACTAACCTTTTTCCATTCTGCAAGTTTGTTAATTATATATTCTTTCGGAATGGAATCAGAATATATCGACCATCCTGTAAGATTGGAATAATTTGCGTATGGAGAAAATAATGAATAGAAAAAGTCCTCATACTCATATGCAAAGACTCTTTTTATCGTATATTTTTTCTTTTCTAAATCATCGCTTTCTTTTATTGTCTCCAAATGTTCCTTCATTAGGTTATTTGCTCGCTCAAAATTAGTAGCTTTTGAATAGAACTTTCTTACAGCCTGCTCATAAGCCATATGTTTGTTCTGGGAGAAGTATTCGTTGAATAGTAACTTTTCATCTCCTAATCCTAAAAAATCGACATAGCGTTTGTATGCTTCTTTCTTTCTATCTTCATTTGATATTAACAAATATATTACAAGAAAGAAAATAGTAATTCCTCCTATTGCTTCTAATACTTCCATATAGATTGAAATTATAAATTCTCAGGACTTATCTAATTAACTTCCTCACATCCATGTCAAGGTGCTTAGCGATATTATACAGAGTCCAAAAACTTCTTATCGTACAATTCTTCCACGCCAACTTTCAATAACTTTGAGATTCTTGCCAGCGTTTCCATATCTGGCTGTGAGGTATTGGTACACCACTTAGATACAGTTGATGGGGTAATACCCAACTGCTCAGAAAGCCATTTGCTCGTTTTCTTTTTTTCCACGAGTAGTAATTTTAGGCGATTAATATCTTCCATCTGTAGTTTCTAAATTATAGCTTCTGCAAAGATAGTGAAATATTATCAATTTTTTATAAGAATTGGAAAAAATCTGTTGATTTGAGGTTGTATTTACGTAAATTTAGCAAATTAGCGAGTCTGTTATCGCAAACAGACCCGCTAAAGAATGGTAAGTACAAGAAAACTATATTCCCAAGCCTCTCTTTTTTGTTCCATTCCAATTTGTCAGCTCGTCAGCATTGCCATTACTGCCACCAATGGACTGACCACCTGTTGAGAGTTTCATTTCTGATGCAAGCTGGCCTATACGTGTTACAGCAATGTCCCATTGGAATCTGCCGATACTGCCAACAATGGAATCCGCCATATCAGCTATACTGCTTGCAGCCTTCATACGATCAGACTCTTGGCAAGGATTGAGACCGTTAAGTTGGCATTGGGCAATGATGCCCTGGCCAATAGTGCGTTCATCGTCATGATTGAAGATGGATGCTGTACTATGGGCCCAATCTGCCAGAGCCTGAGCCGCTTTCTTGACAACGGCATGGAGAAGGTTCCAATGCTCGTATGCCTCTGATGCACCTGACAAACGGATGAAACGCTCTATATCAGAAAGACGGCTTTCTGCTTCATTGGCTCTCTTCTCTTCACGATTGCCTCTCATCGTCTGCTCTTGGGCTTTCTGTTCTGCTGCATCTGCTCTACTTCTCTCACGGGCTAATGCTCTTTCATCGAGTTCCGAGATACGTTGTCTCAGAGCCATATTCTCCTTGTCCGTCTCAACAGCTAAGGCTATCTTCTGTTTGACATCGAGATACATCTTCTTGCCGACATCATTGATTATCTTCTTGTGTAGTTTCGATACGCTGAGTAACTGACTCTGAAGAGTGGTTACAATCTCTTTAGCCTTGGCATTGCGTTCCTTCTGCCATTCTTCACGCTTCAACATGGGAATGGGTGTTCTGATTTCCCGGTCAAGTCGTAACAATGTCATGTCAATAAGGTCTTTAACGGTCAACGGCTCCTTTGAACCTTGGAAGGAGAATGTCATATCAGCAAATGGCACCGCCTCCAGCTCTTCCTCAGGAACACTCGTTGCAGAAAGCAATTCATCGATGGCTTCCTGAAGTTTGGTCAACTTGCTGTTACCAGCCTCTATTTTCTTCTGGATCTGCCTCGAGTGATTCCATAGAAAGATTGTCGAACCTTCCGCGGAATCGAGATACTTTCCTTGCTGATGATCCTTGTCTGTTACAAGATGCTCATGGCCTTCGTCAAGGTGAGCATAGAAAGCTTTCGTCTTGATGCCCCAACGTTTCTCAATCTGATTAGCCAGAGTCTTCATCTGCTCCATCGTCGTAGCCTCTGTGATGACGGCTACACCTTCACGGATAGGCTCAGAGTTCTTCGGCATCTTCTTAGGCTTCGACAAGTCAAGTTCCCATTCTGGAACAACCTTTTGAAGTCCGGTTCTTGGGTCAACGATTGGGTTGCCCGTCCTTTTGTCGTAAGCAGGCATTGTCAATTGTTTTCCATTCTTATCAAGTTTTGCCTTGCGACAGAAGTGATGGCTGGAATAACATTCCTTTGCCTTGCGGATCTCATCGGCTACCGACTTGAAGTCCTCAGATTCCCAGATCTTGTTAAGATGTGAATACTCGGAATGAACATGCTTCATTTCCTTTTCGCGCCTGTTGTGCTTCTCGGCACCATACTTGGCAGCGCATATATGTATTGATGTTTTCATAGTTGTATAAAATTAGAAATTATAAATTCAGATTTACAGTAATTCAGAAGATGCCTTGGCGGCAGTCCTTCTGACGAGAGAGTCCAGGGAGAACGTTTCTCCTTGGTCGGGTTCTTAGGGCTGAAAGTCCTGAGCGGGGGTCTGGGGAGGGTCACTCCAGCGGTAGGGCTCGAAGGGGAGAAGCCGCTCCCCTCGCGGTACTTAGGCAGAGCCTGAGCGGAGTCCAGAGAGGTCACTCTGGCACACAAGGGTTGACATAACCCTTAGTGTGCTACCTGATTTCCGTTGGAAACAGTCGGGCTGCGCACCGTAAGGCGCAGAACGGCTGTAATGACGGGATGAAGGTAGAAACCTCGCAACGCGATAGACAATCGCAACTCTGTTGCGTCGGAAGGGGGTATAGGGGGCAGCATAGCCCCCATAACGACCAGTACCTTATTGATGTTGGCTTGCATTGGGCTGTGGTGTTCTGAACGATGGATTCCTGTAGGGAAGAATAAGCATCATCTCATTGAAGCGGTCGGCTATTCTGTCGCCATAAGTAGATCGAATCTGTGCTGGCGTCAGGTTGGTCGTGACCATCGTGAATAGCATTCTGCAATAGCGGTATGATATGAGGTCAATCACAGGAGTGACACGATTGCCATAGTTCATCAGCGTCGGTTCCTCTTCACCAAGGTCATCGATACCAAGCATATTGGCAATTTGAATTTGTCGGTATTCTTGAGAGTCAACTTTAACTTGGTTATAGATGAACTTAGCACTCTCGACTCTCATTCCCCATGTGTCAAAAGTGGTATTACCATTCAAGGGGATTTTGAGACTTTTTATGAGATTCTGCAAAGCATACATCATAGAGCTTTTACCATTACCTACACCGCCACACAGCAATATGCCAAATTTAGTAGTAGGCTCTGTGAACATTCTTGCAATCTGGACTATGTGACCTTGAAGTTCGTCACTATCGCCAAAAGTTCTGCCACGCTTCTCAACCTCAACTTGCAAAGCTGCTTCAATATACAAGGCAGCTTCCTCGGTTGACATAGGAAGCTTAACAAACTCCGTTGTAGTCTTCCGGCCGGTTAGCAGAGATTTCAGCCGAGCCAGCTTTTCCATAACACTTTGATTCTTTTCCATAATTCTTGTTCTTATGATTATAATAGATCCAATTGAATGCATATTGGCGGCAATCCGCTTCTTCTTTTCCCTTACAGCCCTTATATTCCAGCATATCAAAGAAGCCCTGGAGTTCTTTACTCAACGCTTCTGCATTGAGATTAATCCCATTCTTGGCAAGTTGCGAGGACAAGTCCTGTTGCCAGGAACTGTCATTCATTAGTTTTCCCTTCAGTTCAGAAAGAGTCAACACAATATTTGCATTAGGCGAGGGGGAATTGTCTTCTTTCACTTCTTCTTTATTGTTTTCTTCTTTTATATTGGAAAAGGGCAACGATTGGGACAACTTTGAAGTCAACGTTTCAGACAACATCTGAGTCACCGTTGGGATCAACGATTGTGATTGTGTATCCAAAAGAAGAAGTCTGTAAAGAGCAGGCTTGCCTTTGCCTTCTCCTCTAGACAAGTCTATCAGCCCCCTCTTTCTGAGCCCTTCCCTTGCCTTCATCACATTCTGTTTGGAAGTGTTCAGCCGTGCCACCAGCATCTGGGTGCTGACCTTGAAAGGCATTACCCAGTGCTGACGGTTGGATTCATAGAGCAGATAGAAGTAGAGAGAGGTCTCGCTGAGTGAGCATGAATCGTTCTCGTTCTTAAACCAGAAATGGTTCATATAGTCATAGATACCCATCACTTCAACCCTTTCTCAATTCGTTCAACATCCGATTGCTTGTATTGGTTCTTACCTCCCAGCTTGTAGCAGGGAAGATAGCCACTGGCATTCCATCTCCAAAGAGTAGCCCTACTCTTTCTCAGTCGCCTAATCACTACAGTCTCGTCAATCATCACGTCTCTCTCCGCTTCTTTTCGGGATTGAGCAAGTTCGTCGGCCCATTCAAGAAAGGCAGACTTCAAAACACCAACAGTTGTTATCACCACAGTATTCGACTGTGAATCGTCTAACATTGCTATAGACTTCATTATTCAAATATAGCAGGTTTTTTGGCGATCCTCACGGTCAGACATTGACCTCACACCTGCCGGGATCCAT
>JAEEGH010028786.1_pt1 | contig 10912 bp, 8 predicted proteins | sample 9134181 | NCBI WGS metagenome assembly JAEEGH01 (sample SAMN16246544, study PRJNA631951) | gut metagenome | biome: gut microbiome; feature: rumen; material: DP-attached | host: Bos | place: Iran: Karaj | collected 2018-10
CGAGGACCAGACCAAGATGAGCAAGGACGAGATGATCGAGTTCGCGAAGTACAGCGGACTGGATAGGATCGTTTATGTGACGACGGGTACGCCCGTAGTGGAGCAGTCCAAGGATATTTGGGTGGGGTCCATTATCCGCACGTCCATGAATGCACGAGTTATCGTCATGGAAGCGGACGGCACGATGGTGGACCTCTTCAGCGCCTCGCAGAACGGCGATTCCCGCTCCAGCGAGATGCGGGCCAAGCGAGACTGTTTCAAGAAAGTCATGCGGGAAATCCGTACCCATATTGAGGAAAATAAGAGCGGCACGAAAAAAGCTGCGTAATTTCAGCATATGTAATTATTTTCAGGGGTGTTGGGGTTGAGAAAGCGGCGTGCTATCGTTTACGGAATGGAAAGATTTCTGAAATATGAACAGCCGATTCTTGAGCAATACGAAGTGGCTTGTATTCTTGATCCGGCAGAGAAATATCAAGGAAAGTTTTATCGGGGGATTCCCGTTTTTGATTTTCGATGCTTGATTGCGGCCGTATATGATTGTGTTCTTTTGGTAGAAGGAAGAGATAATTCGGGGGAATTGATACATTCCTATGGAGTCCCTTGGGATAAAATTTTCATTTTCGTCAATGAGCGCGGGAATGAATGGGAAGATGTCGTATTGACTGTAGAAGGGACTAAAATTAAAGCGCGGTTTGATACGACGCAATTCTTTTTACGGAATCAGACCGACTTTTGGGTTATGCATGAAATTTTTTGCAGGGACGAGTACAGTTTTTCTATCCAAGATGCGCCGTGCATTGTTTTCGATGTGGGAATGAATGTGGGGCTCGCGACGCTGTATTTTGCACAAAAGGACAATGTGGAGCGAGTTTATTCTTTTGAACCTTTTCCTGCAACGTATGCACAGGCCTTGGAAAATTTTAGCTTGAACTGTGAAACGATTGGGTCGAAAATTCAAGCGTTTAATTTTGGGTTAAGCGATTATGATGGCGAAGAAACTTTCAGTTATATGCCCGATTATCCTGGCAATGCCCGGACTGTGCATGAAGGCGGGGAGACGAATCCGGGTGCGGAACGATTTGATGTCGATGTGAAAATTAAAGATGCCGGAAGAATATTACGCCCTTTTTTTGAAAAGCATAAAGACAAATTGATTGTCATGAAAATTGATTGCGAAGGAGCAGAGTATGCGATATTTAGTTCATTGGATCGGGAGGGGATTTTGCATTGGCCGACGATTTTTATGATGGAAACGCATATGGGAAAAGAGCAATTGCTAAAAAATCATTTGAAGTATAAGGGTTATGCCTTTTTTTCGCCGTATATGGGGGGACAAGGAAAAAACGGGATGTTGTATGCCGTGAAAATAAAGGAATAAATAGAATCCGTATAAAGACATAAGAATTGTGAACGTGCAAAATATTTTAAGGAAGTGAATCGTCGATGCTGGAAGAATGGAAGGCTCCAATAACGGCTTTGAAGGCAAAGCTGGGCGAAATGGGGTCGTCTCTTTGACGTCGCACGCAAAGAGGAAAAGATTGCGGAATTAGAATACAAGATGGGCGCCCCCGATTTTTGGGACGACGCGGAAGCGGCGCAGGCGCTCAATCAAGAACTGGCCGACCTGAAGGGCGGCGTGGATACCTATAACGCGCTTGTCGCGAAGACGGACGACCTGATGACGCTCTGGGAAATGGGCATGGAGGAAAAAGACGAAGGCGTCGAGGCGGACGTGAAGGCGGAGTATGATTCGCTGAAGAACGAGCTTCGTTCGTTGGAACTGGAATTGCTTCTCTCCGGCGAGTACGACGCGAACAACGCCTATCTCGAGCTTCACGCCGGGGCGGGCGGAACCGAGGCGCAGGACTGGACGCAGATGCTCCTTCGCATGTACGGGCGTTGGGCGGAGCGGCACGGATTTTCCGTCGAGACGCTGGACTTGCAGCCCGGCGATGAAGCCGGCGTCAAGTCCGTCATGCTTTTCGTCAAGGGGCATAACGCTTACGGCTATTTGAAATCGGAAAAGGGAGTTCATCGTCTCGTCCGTATTTCGCCCTTCGACTCGAACGCACGTCGTCATACGTCCTTTTCCGCCTGCGACGTGATGCCGGAAATGGAGGACGCGAAGGAAGTCGAGATCGACATGGACGACGTCCGCGTCGATACTTACCGTTCCAGCGGCGCGGGCGGTCAGCACATCAACAAGACTTCGTCGGCGGTTCGCATGACGCACATGCCGACAGGCATCGTGGTTCAGTGCCAGAACGAGCGCTCGCAGATACAGAATCGCGAGGTGTGCCTGCGGATGCTGCGCGCCAAGCTCTTTGAACTGGAAGAGAAAAAGAAGGAAGAAGAGCGAGCGAAACTCGAAGGCGTGCAGCAGAAAATCGAGTGGGGCAGCCAGATCCGCTCCTATGTGTTCCAGCCCTATACGATGGTGAAAGACCATCGGACCGGCGAGGAGACGGGCAACGTGCAGGCGGTCATGGACGGCGAGATCGACCCGTTCATCGAGTCGTTCCTTGCGGCGAAAGCGAACCATCAAATTTAAGGCAGGGGATTCCTTGTGAAAAAATTTCTGATGATTGTCGGTTTTTTGTTCCTGCTCTTGATTGGGTTGGCTGAGGCGGGACTTCCGAGGATTGCTTCGGGAGCATTGGATATGGCGCTTCGGAACGCGCTGAAAACCGAGACGGTGAATGTGAGCGCGAGGACGTTTCCCGCGTGCAGGCTGCTGATAGGGCACATCGGAACTATCGACATCGAGGCGGAGAACGGAATGCTGGGCAATCTGCGCTCGGCGAAGCTGACGCTGCACGGAGAGTGCGTCCAGATGCCGCCCGACGTGTTGCTGCACCATAACTTCGCGATAACGGATGCGGATGAGCTGACTTTGACGGGCATCGTGACCGAAGACGATCTTGCGGATTATCTGAACCGCGACATCAAGGAAATTAACGACGCGAAGGTCAAGATCACAAAGGAGAAAGTGCTGGCGGACGCGACCACGAAGGTCATGGGGCGCAGCGCGGACGTGCATATCGAAGGCGTTTTCTTCATTGAGGACAACACGATTTGCCTTCGGCTGACGAACGTGCAGGTCAAGAAAGTCTTCTTCGGCCGCGATTTGACCGCGAATTTGTTTGACCGCATCAATCTTTATAATTTCGACAGGCTCAATATGCCCGTGGAGCTGGACGAAGCAATACACGAGGACGGGCAGGTCGTGCTGAAAGCGAGTCGCCATCCCGGGAAGACGTACGGCGACGGTCGGAAGCGTGCAAAAGGTGACAAGGCATGAAGCGTTTTCAATACAATCGGCTGCTTTGCGTCGCAATCCTGATCGGGCTTGTGGCGTCGTTGGTCATCAACGTGCGCCGTCATGAGGTCGAGCAGCGGAATATGACGGTGGATTTTGCCATCGACTATGAATCGCTGCTGGAACTGGCGGAGCGAGAAGGGCTTCCTCCCGCGAAGGTGCTTGCGGACGCGAAAGAAGCGGGCTTTACTTCGCTGGCTGTCTATGAACGCACGTTCAAGAAAATGAATCTCAGCGGCAAGGCGACCGCCGTGCCGGGAGCCTCGATACTGGAGCGGTATGAGAGCGGCGCGCTGGCAAGTGCGGAATGGCGCGCGATGGTCGAGCGCGGAGAGATCGTCGGCACCGAAGTTTATGTGACGAGCCACGACCCTTTGACTTATCGTGAGGTCAAGGAGGACTTGATTCGGCGTCTCGGCGCGGATCGCGTGCGGCCTTTTGTTGCGGACGGGCGCGAGGCGCTTGCGGTCAAGGCGCAATATAAGTCGTTTGAGAAAATGCACCTCGGTATGCCGACGGACGAGATGCGCGCGGTGAACGAGGCGGGCTTTTATGTCATCGCCCGGCCCACCAATTACGTCAAGGCGACGCCCGAGGACGTGGCGGCGATGTTTCGCCGTCTTGACGGCATCCGCGTTTCGGAAGTCATTTTTTCCGACAAGCAGGCGCTCGGAGCTCCCGACGCGCTTGCCGCGACAGCCGAAGAATGCAGGGCGCGTAATCTTACGATTGGGCTGATCGAGGCGCCGACCCAGCTTCAGTTCTACAAGCAGGAAGGGCTTTTGGAACTGGCGAAGATGCTGGATTACCGCGCGGCGCGGCTTTATTCCATCGCCAAGGACGAGATGGAAAAAATCGCGATTCCCGTTGCCATCGAGCGTTGGGTCAACACGGACGAGGAACGCAATATCCGCGTCGATCTTTTGCGGATTTTTGAAAAGCCGCAGGTCGGCAAGACGCTGTACGAAACGAACATGGACTATTTCCGCGCGACCCATGACGCGTTGGCGGCGCATGGTTTTTCATTCGGACCGGCGACTTGGTTCGAGCCTTTCGAGCCGTCCCGCGTTTTACGCGCGCTGGTCATGGTCGGCGTAGCGGCGGCTGGCGTGCTGTATCTTTCGCTGGTGCTGCCGTGGCTGAATCGCCGTCCGAAAATCGAGCTGATGCTTTTCGCGGCGGGCGCGCTTTTGATGGCCATTCCCGTTTTGATGGGGCATGGAGGAAAAATACGGCTGATTGCGTCCCTTGCCTCGGCGAATCTCTTCCCGTCCATTGCGATGCTTTGGATGCTTGATCGGATTCGGGACAAGGAGCCCGACGCAGGCTGGTCGCTGCCGCGGCTCATCGGTTCGGCGGCGTTAGCGCTGTGGGTAACGGGGGCGCTGTCCTTTATCGGTGCGGCGTATCTTTCCGGTTCGCTGTCGGACGTTGAGTATTTCCTGGAGGTCAATATTTTCCGAGGCATCAAGCTGACGTTTGTGCTGCCGCTGATTTTGGTGGCGGTGGGCTTTATGCAGCGATTCGACGTCTTTGACGGAAAGTTGGCGGAGGGAGACGACGCGCTGGCGCAAATTCGGCGGATCTTGGACAGGACGATTACGGTGCGGCTGCTGGCGGTGCTTGGCTTCGCGCTTTTAGCGGGCGTGGTGTTCATCGCGCGTTCCGGTCACAATATGGGCATGCCGGTTTCGGGGCTTGAAATCCGTTTCCGCGCGTTCTTGGAGCAGGCCATGTATGCGCGCCCGCGGTCAAAGGAGCTTTTGATCGGGCATCCGGCGTTTATGCTGGCGGCTTACGTCTGGGCGAGGAAATGGCCTGCGGCGGTGTTTTTCGCGCTGGTGATGGCGGCGACCATCGGGCAGGGCTCGATGGTGGAAACTTTCGCCCACATGCGGACGCCGGTGATGATGTCCGTGGCGAGGGGCGTCGGCGGCATCGTTTTGGGCGCGGGCATCGGCGCTGTGTTGATGGTGCTGGCGGAGATTTGGTATCGGTTTTTCAATCGCGTATGTAACAAGTAAGCAAGGAAGTTTTGATAAAGGAGTTTTAATCGGCGGTATGAAGCGGATTGTGGTATCCGGGTATTACGGCTCGAAAAACGCCGGAGACGAGGCGATGCTCGCGGCGATGATCGAGGTTATATCCGATCTGGACCCACAAGTGAATATCACGGTCATTTCGACCGACCCTGAGGATACGAAGCGGAGGCACGGCGTTCAAGCCGTCTCGTGGCTCGCCGTCGGGGAAATTACGAGCGCGTTGCGCTCCGCAGATCTTTTGATTTCCGGCGGCGGTTCGCTTTTGCAGAATGTGACCAGCGGGCGGAGTCTTTACTATTATCTCGGCGTGATTTGGCTTGCGGAGCGGCTCGGCGTTCCCGTTATGCTCTACGCGCAGGGCATCGGCCCCGTTTGCGGCGGCCTCGCGCGTTCGCTGATGCGGCGCATCGCGGGCGACGTATCGTTGATTACGGTGCGCGACCATGGCTCCTTTGAGGAGATAGAGAATCTCGGCATTGCCCGTCCTCCCGTAGAGGTCACGGCGGACCCGGTGCTGGCGATCCATCCTGTGGATCTCGGCATTGGGCGCGGGATTTTGAAGCGGGCGAACGCGGACGGCGCAAAGCCCGTCATCGGCGTTTCCGTGCGCGAGTGGCGGGGTTGGGAACATTACAAGCAGGTGATTGCGGAAGCGGCGGATCGGGTATCCAAAGAACTGGACGCCCGCGTGGTGTTTTTCCCGATGCAGGTGCCGGAGGACGTGAAGACGGCGGAAGACATCGCCGGGCGGATGACGGCGAACGCGACGGTCTTGACGGACGAGTTTGCCACCAGCGAGCTGCTTTCTCTCGTGGGAAATTTCGACCTGCTGCTGGCGGTGCGGCTCCATGCGTTGATTTTCGCAGGCGTTATGGGCGTGCCGATGGTGGGCGTTTCCTACGACCCGAAAATCGACCGTTTCCTCGGTTCCATCGGCGAGACGGCGGCGGGCGATTTGAAGACCGTTACGACAGACGCGGTGATGGAGAAGATTTGCGCAAAATGGAAAGATCGCTCAGATTTTCGCAAGAACAACGCGGAACTGATGGCGGAACTCCGTCGTTTGGCGGCACGAAATGCGGAACTTGCACTGGAATTTATCGAAAAGCACGAGAAAAAATAGCGTGAAAGTTGAAAAGACCGTATGGGAATAAGCGCTCCCATACGGTCTTTTGTTATCCACAATATTTATCCACATATGCACATGTATTCAGTGAAAAAAGTGGAAAACTGCGAGCAACTGGAAAATCTTCTCTGCTGCGCGCCGTTTTGCATAAAAAAAGAGCCTCGCGGCTCTAAATTATCTGGTGCCCAAACAGCGACTCGAACGCTGGACCCCCACCATGTGACGATGGTGCTCTAACCAACTGAGCTATTTGGGCGAAGAATGAAGATATAACAGAAAAGGCTGGCAAGCCAGCCCGTATTTTCGTGGTGCGCTGTGCAGAAATCGAATCTGCGACCCCCACCATGTCAAGGTGATACTCTAACCAACTGAGCTAACAGCGCATTTGCAACGTAAGTTATTATACACGAAGGCATTTGATTTTGCAATAGGCGGAGGAAATATTTTTTGCGCGTCCTGGCGGCGGTGTTTTTCCACTTTTTTTCATTGTGGCTTGGCATGATAATTTTCAATTAGGAAGGATGTGCAGCGATGCTTCGTTTTTGGATAATCGTGTTTTTGGTGTTGGGGACGGTGCTGGGGCTTTCGTTTTGGGCGATGGGCACGGTGCTGCCGGCGCGGTGGCTGACGCGCGGCCGATGGATAACGGCGGCTTTTGATATCGTATCCATAGCGCTTTTCTTCGCGTTGATTCGCTGGCACAGCGGCGTGCCGGAGGCGGTTTTGCGCACGGCTATGATCGCGTTTTCGATGTATTGGATGGCAAAACTGGTTCTGATTGTGCTGGCGGCGCTCGTTTCCTTGGCGCGAAGCGTGCATCATGCTGTCTTTATATCCGGAAGCGACGCGCCGCAGGATATGGAGCGGCGTCAGCTGCTGAAGGGCGCGGCGATTCTTCCGGCGGCGCTGGCTGCGGGCGTTTATGGCGGAACGGAGGGGAGGACGGGACTGGCCCTGCGCGAGTTCGACGTGCCGGTTTCCGGCATCGACGGGAAATTGGACGGGTTTCGGATTGCGCAGCTCAGCGACATACATCTCGGATTGTTCTTTTCCTTGGAGGAGTGGCGCGAGCTGCTGGAGCAGACCGCGGCCACGAAAGCGGACGCGCTGGCCGTTACCGGCGACCTTTTTGACGACGACGATATGAATGCGGAAGCGGCGGCCATCCTTGACGAATATGTGCCCCGCTTTCCGAAGGGAATTTGGTTCTGTTTCGGAAACCACGAGCATTTCCGAAATATTTCGAAGACCCGTGAGGCGCTTGCGAGAACCCGCATCCATGTGCTTTGCGACGGGAGCGAGCAGGTCATCGACGGTGCGAGGCCGCTCTGGTTTGCGGGAGTGGATTATCCGCGGTCCCGTTCCGTATTCAAGCTTGACGGCGCGGCGTCGCTGCAAACGGCTATGAAAGACGTTCCGGCGAATGCCGTGAAGGTGCTGCTGGCGCATCACCCGGACTTTTTTGACGGCGCGGCGGAACAGGGCGTGGAGCTGGTCTTATCGGGGCACACCCATGGCGGGCAGATCGGATTTCTCGGCGTGCCGATCGTGCCGCCCGTGTTCAAATATATGCGCGGCGTTTACCATATCGGATCGACGATGGGATACGTCCACAGCGGAAATGGAAGCTGGTTTCCTTATCGTCTCGGCTGCCCGCCGGAGATTGCGGTTTTTACGATTCGTAAGAGCGAGACATATAATGTTTCACGTGAAACAATCGAACATAACCTGAAAATCTGCTGAATATAGTTTGTTCAATAAAATTGAAAAATACAATTAGGAAAGCAGGAGGAAGTTGTATGAATCAGGCGGCGCGCGGCGAGCGCGTTCATATCGGCGTATTTGGGCGGCGCAACGCGGGCAAGTCCTCTCTTTTGAACGCGTTGACCGGGCAGCAGGCGGCATTGGTGTCCGACGTGGCGGGGACGACGACCGACCCCGTGTATCAGCCGATGGAACTCCACGGAGCGGGCGCGGTGGTATTCATTGACACGGCGGGATTTGACGACACGGGAATGTTGGGCGGCATGCGCGTGGAGCGGACACGGTCGGCGGCGGCCCGTGCCGATATTGCCCTGGTGTTGTTTGACGAGGAGGACGTCGAAGGCGAGGCCGGGGCAAACGGCGCGTTCCTTTGGGCGGAAAAGCTGCGCCGGGCCGGAACGACGGTGCTTCCCGTAGTCGCGAAGACGGATATTCGGCCTGAGAAAGGCGCGCTTTTGGCGAAGACTGTGGAGTCTCGGCTTGGCGTCCCCGCGGTTTGCGTCAGCGCAGAAACCGGCGCCGGGGTGGAAGATCTTCGAAATATTTTGGTGCGGGAAATTCAGCGGGGAGACATGCAGCGGAGCCTCCTTTCGGGTCTCGCCGAGGCGGGCGATACGGTTTTGCTGGTCATGCCGCAGGACGCAGAGGCGCCGAAGGGCAGATTGATTCAGCCGCAGGTGCAGACGATCCGCGAGCTGCTCGACGTCGATTGCGTCGCCGTCGGCTGTACGCCCGACACGATGGAGGCGGCTCTTGCCGCGCTGAAAAAACCGCCGGCGCTGATCATCACGGATTCGCAGGTATTTGCGGAGGTTCGGCAGAAAACGCCGCCGGAGAGCAAACTGACTTCCTTCTCGGTGCTGTTCGCGGCGTATAAAGGCGATATCGACTATTTCCGGGCCTCGGCGGAAAAACTGGACGACCTGCCCGCCGACGCGCGGATTCTGATTGCGGAGGCCTGCACGCACAACGCTCTCGACGCCGATATCGGCCGCGTGAAGATTCCTGCCATGCTCCGTAAAAAACTCGGCGGCGATATAAAAATCGAAGTGGTCGGCGGCGCGGATTTTCCGGCGGAGCTTTCCGGCTACGACCTGATCGTGCATTGCGGCGCCTGCATGTTCAACCGCCGTTTTGTGCTTTCCCGGGTAGAGGCGGCCCGGGCGGCCGGCGTGCCGATGACGAATTACGGCATATTGATCGCGAAGCTTTCGGGCATCCTCGATAAAGTTGCCTTTCCAAACTATATGCAGTCTTCGGCATTTGTGGTATAATAATAAAACCTCAATTATTAACGGACAGCAATCAGGATAACGCAATTTTATCGGACTCCGGCTTGGAGGAGGGAATCATATGCGAAAGATGCGGTATGCAGCGGCGGCGTTGGCAGTCATGGGGACGCTGCTGGCAGGGGCGCCTTTTTTGGACGCGCCGGCGGTCGGCACCATGCGGGCGGAAGCGGCGAAAGAACAGTGGGTCTGGATTTCTTCGGATCAGAAATACGGGAAGTTTTTCTCGCCGTCGAACGTGCAGATCAAGAGCAAGGTCAACGGCGTTGCAACCTGTATTTCGGCGTGGATCAAAACGGCGTATACGCCGGGGGGCGCGCAGGAAGCCATTGAAAATTACGGCATACAGGCGAGCATTCCCGACCCGCGGACGCTTTCCTACAGTCTTGCACTGGTGGAAGTGATTCCGCAGGAACGCAAGATTTCCTACATTCAGGAAAATTTTTACAACGCGGACGGCAAAGTCATTTGGTCCAAGGTGTACGAGCCTCAGAAGGAGTATGAGATAAATCATCAGTCCTTCGAGGAGGATTATTACGTCGCCTTGGTGGATCAGGTATTCCATCATGGCGAACGGGCGCAGAAAGACGCGGCGGACCGCTGGCGGAGGCTTTGGACGTCGGAGAGCGCAGGCGGAGCCGTCACGGAAGCCATGGCGGATTTTTCGACGATGCGCCTTTCGGGGAATAATCTCATTTATTGGGAATGGCAGGAAACGAAGAACAAGGACGGGGAGCTCATGGACGTGAAGTTCATGAAGAAAGCCCTGAATCACGAGCAAGGCACGGAAAAAATCATCTCGGCGGAGCAATGGACTTCGGCGGCGGGCTGGAAGAAGATGGAAACCGACGGAAGGTATGAGACCATTCCGAAGGAGGACAAGGCGTATCCGGGACTCGAACGGCTGCGCGCCATCGTCAAGGGCTATCAGTATTGGCTGAACCGCTACCGTACTGACCTTCCGCAGACGGCAAACGCGAAAAAATCGTGAGCGTCATCTGTTTTATGGCGCTACCGATTCACCGGTCATAGCGGGACGATTGACGACAACGCAGCTATGGCGGCTTTAGACAAGCATACAGATTGGAGAATTTGAGCTTCGATGCCAATCAAGATACCGAACAATCTTCCGGCGGCGACCGTGCTGGAACGGGAAAATATTTTTTTCATGGACGCCGACCGCGCTTATGGGCAGGACATTCGTCCGCTCCGGCTCCTGATCCTGAACCTGATGCCGACAAAGTCGGTGACGGAGACGCAGCTTTTGCGCCTCCTGGGCAATACGCCGCTGCAGGTGGAGGCGGATTTCATCTATACGGAGTCCTATCTGCCCCAGCACACGTCGGCGGATTATCTGGGCGAGTTTTAC
>JAEEGH010028788.1_pt1 | contig 10911 bp, 7 predicted proteins | sample 9134181 | NCBI WGS metagenome assembly JAEEGH01 (sample SAMN16246544, study PRJNA631951) | gut metagenome | biome: gut microbiome; feature: rumen; material: DP-attached | host: Bos | place: Iran: Karaj | collected 2018-10
GTCAAGATTTCTAACATCGCCCGCTTGAACCGCGAGTTCATCAAGGCTAAGTTGGCTGACTAATTGGTAATGATTCAATTACACTATAACGAGGGGGAGCAACAGGAGTTGTTCCCCCTTATTGATGCGGAAGGTAATGTGGTGGGCCGAGCCACCCGGGCTTATTGTCATGGCGGCTCGATGGCGCTGCATCCGGTGGTGCACCTCCATGTCATTGATGCGGAGGGTCGTATCTACCTCCAGAAGCGTTCCATGCGCAAGGATATTGCTCCAGGCAAATGGGACACTTCGGTAGGTGGCCATGTGGACTATGGTGAGTCTTTGGCCGATGCCGTGGTGCGCGAGGCACGCGAGGAGTTGGGTTTGCACATCGACCCCGAGGACTGCCGTTTCCTCTTCCAGTATGTCTGGCAATCCAGCCGCGAACGGGAATTGGTCACCGCCTTTGCCCTCACCTCCGAGGTCACACCCCAACCCGATCACGATGAGGTGGATGAGGGTCGTTACTTCACTATCCCAGAACTCGAATCCCTGCGCGGCCAGGGTTTTTACACCGAGCAGTTTGAGCAGCAGGAGTTGCCTCGACTGATTGAAGCGATGCAGGAATAAGGAAGAACGAAATTATTTCGCCCAGATAGATGTGTCATGCATCTACCTGGGCGATTTTTATGGGTGTGATTATCTGTTATTTGCAATAGTTCGGACGATCTTCATTGACGACATAGTCCAGCTGATTACCTATCTTGTCCAACAACTTTGTGTATGGATTTCCATGTAGCAAGAAGTTTAGTTCTTCGGGATATAAGGGATAGAGTTGAATAAAAGCGACCTCTCGGCCGGGTGTTTTCAATGGGACTGGCATGATGTTTTTACCCTCCTTATCCTTTGGCTCGAGTAAGAGGCAAGAGTTGAAAGACTTGCTGCCCTCGATGAGACTTTCATCTTCATTCAATAGAATGGTATGACCAACGGCAAGCACGTCTTTAAGTTCGGACGGGTATAATGCAATTATGGCCAATGTCTCTAAGGGCCAAGCGTCTTCTATTTGTCTCGAATCTATATTCCAATCTTGGGGAAGGTAGATGACATATTCGGCTCTGTTGTTAATCGCATCTTCAAATTCAGAAGGTACTTCCATATTGTAAGCACCGGCACCGAGCGTCACGATTTTATAGAATGGAAGTTCCTCTGTAGGCGAAATGAGCACGAGCTTAAATTCATCTGTGATGCTCATTTCTCCACAAATGTCGCCATATTGTTGCTCTGCATAATTGGTAATGATATCCCAATCTTCGTCCTCATAAAAGTCGCTTGTAGGTGTTGCTTTTGGTTGCATGGTTGCATTGATAATCAATATAATGATTGCCAATACCAATACTAATCCGAAAAAGATTTTCTGGCCTATTGTCAATGGCAATGATATGGATATATACTTCATATTTCTTTGTTTTCGGGTGCGAATATACGGAAATTGTGATGGATTTCCAAGAAAGTGGGGCGGAAAATAGATAGTAATCATGCGAATTGTCATCGGAACGGGAAATATTCCTGTTCAAGTTGCAATACAAAAAGAGAGGACGCGTCAAATGGCGATTGACACGTCCTCATGTTCAGTGATAGCAAGAATAATTATCGTTTTGTGTATTCTCTTTTGATGGATTTCATCAGTTCTTTATTTGTCAGCTTATATATTTTGACACCATTTTTTGCCCAACGGTCGTAATAACTGCCGATTCGGAGATAAGGGTTTTGTGAATCATCTCCGCTGTATTCTTTTTCCAATACGTATGCGCCACGTTTTATACATTCATCATAAAAACCATTTAAATCATAATTCACTGTTTCGGAATGAGGCTCATCCGGGTCTCTGAAGACCCAAAGAGGATTTTTGGCTGTAGCCAATCTCCACTTTTTTAATGCTTCTCGTACCGGTGCTTCTTTTGCCCATTTCCGACCGAACTGAGTCTGCATGATGGATGTTGGCAAGCTGTCCACTTCCTCAAAGTTTGAACTTGCGTGGCTATTGTAGTAATATAGGCATCCCAATTGGTCAATGTGTTGCCTAAGGTAATCGAGTTGCAAAGAGTCTCTCTTTACATATGAGATACGTCTTTTGCGCAGATTTTCACAGGCATCCTTGGCATCTGACCAGTCCTTGTAGAAACTGCTCTTGCCGCCAGTGACTTGCCAATAGGCGTGATACACATTGAGTTCGAATTTCTCACCTGGTACCAGAGGTAATACGTCGTCCGACACGCAGACCGTGCCGTCGGGGAAGATAGCAGTCACTTCTGCCATGACGATACTGTCCAGGTGGGTGGTGAATGTGCAACTGCGGTTCTTGTCTATAGGTAGTTCGGCCACAAGGGTGCCTTCTCCTGCAATTGAGTATAATTCATCACTTTTATAATCAATGATATAGGCGCAATCTGGTATGCTTGGAGAAGCCTTGATAGTGAGTTCGAAGTTAGCCTTTCGATTCTTGTCATTCTTCCTTGCTTCACGCACATTGTCGGTCATATATACGAGAGTATCCTTATTGTCATAGGTTCCTTTGTAACCGATTTTGAAACTCTGTACATTCTGGGGCATCGGTTCATAATATTCGTAGTAGCCAAAAATCTTGTCCTCTATAAGGTGGTTTTTATCCTCTGGATATACTCCAATGGCTTTATATCGATTACCTTGAGGGTCTTCCAGGAAGTATTTGGAAGCACTTTTAGTATCGAATTGCCTACGACCGGTCCTTCTGATGATGGTTCTGTCGGGAGCAAAGCCAACGGATTCTATTTTTCCCACGAGGTAGTCAACGTAATCTACTTTCTCCCAGACCTTTCCTTCCCATTGGGGAAGGTGCTGAGAAACCAAATCTGGATGGTTGTAACGGAAGGCGGTCACAGTTCTCCGTATTGCTTTCGATGTAGTTTTTCTCCAATCATTGCGCGTTTGGAAACTATTGTCAACGGTGCCATCCGCTCTTTCTCCTGGAATGAAAAACAGCTCAAAGCAGCAACCCGTCGGTTTGCCGTCTGGACCCATGCCACGCAGACGACCGGCCGTTACTTGGGAGAGCGATGTCTCGTAGTATATTTTGCCATCCACCACGGGGATGACGGCATCGGGCTTGTCCTCCTCGATGTGGAAGAGGGAGTCGGCCATATAGAGATAGAAACAGGTCTCGGTGCTGTCTTCATCCAGCGTGCCGTCAATCACGAAGGGCAGCGGGTCGGGATAGACGGGCATCTTCCAATCCATCTCAGTGACCTTTGATGCAGGGCGCAGCGTGAATGAGCCGAACAAGATGACTACCCAACCGAGGAGGGCGACCTTGCCTACCCGACCCAGCGTACCGGCTGTCGAACTCTTCATCTCGATAAAGCGTTGACGGATAAAGGAATGGTTGAAGCCATTGACCACCGGACAACTCTCGTTCATCACCATCTCCAACAGCGTCGATTGGTACGTGTGAATGTCTGCACCCTGGCGGATGACGTCACGGTCTGCCTCAAATTCGTGCACGTTGCGCAACTCCGAACGGCACAACCACAGGATGGGGTTGAACCAACAGAGGCGGGTCCAGAACTCGATGTGCCACACTTCCAGATAGTGGCGGTGCGCAATGTGAGCTTTCTCGTGACGCACGATCATGCCCTCGCTGCGACTGTCCAGCTCCGAGGGGAGGAAGATGGTCTTGCCGAACGAGAATGGCGTATTGACCGACTTGGAACGAATCAGACTGTACCCTTCGGCCGTCTTTTCTCGAAGCAGCGTTCGGCGTATGTGCAGCACATGCACAATGTAATAGACAAAGAATAGGAGGAGCAGCGCGGACACCACTACGACCGCCAGAATGGCCCAATCCTCATAGTCTAAGCTGTTGGAAGTCTGTGCAGTAGGCAATGTCGGGGTGGCGAAGTGTTCTGCCTGAACCGACTGCGAGGGTGCGACCTCTTGCACGGAATTCTTGACGGTAGCGGTTGGCTCTGCCGCTTTCTCTGTCTCGATCGGAGTGTCGGCTGGTTCCCACAGGGTGATGCTTTGTTCCATCTTCTCGATGTTACGTTCCACGCCTTTCGGCATCGAGATGGGAACATCGAAAGCCAGGACGCACATCAACAATCCCAGCAACGGTATGCTGCTCAGGTAGTTGCGGCATAGACGGTAACTTGCTCGGTGGCGCAATACCACCCAGTAGAAGAGTAACAGCAGCGCTGTACTCAATATATATTTACCCAAAATGATTAGTGTTTCCATTGTGTGTCGTTTTTAGTTGTGTTCATGATTGGAGTGTGCGTTTTTCACATTCCTTTTCCTGTTCACTTTTTCGGGTCAGTGTCTTCCGACTCGTCTTCCATCTCGTTCAGGATATCCTGCAATTCGCGCTTGCTCAGTTTCTCACGTTTGGCGAAGAAGGAGAAGAGGTTGACAATCGAACCGCCGAATAGGTTGTCGCGAGCATCATCGACAAACGATTCCAGATACTCCTCGCGACTCAGCAAGGGTCGGTAGATGTTGGTCCTGCCTTCCTTGTCGAACGAGACAATCCCTTTCTTGGTCAATACCTGCATCACGCTGAGGGTGGTGGTGTAGGGCGGTTTGGGTTCGGGCAACTCGTCGTGCAGTTGTTGTACCGAGGCGGTGCCCTTGTCCCAAAGGAGGTTCATCATGTGAAGCTCGGTCCGTGTAAGTGTTTTTTTCTGTGCCATAAAACTCATTTATAAATTTAATTCATGCATCATCGGAGTCCTCGGAGTATTTAGAGTTTTCGGAATAGTCGGAAGAAAACCGTGTTCTCGGAATATCCGCTCGACTTCGATTTTGTACTGCAAAGTAAGTACATAGATTGACAACCTCCAAATTTTTTTGCCGCAAATAGTTGTTTTTTAGCAATTATTAACAGTTGTACGGACTTTTCAGTATTCAAAAGTGCTAATTATACGGAAGTTTCAGTATAGTTCCTCACTTTTTCCGTTGTCCGACGGGGGAGAGCAGGAACGACGTTGACGACGGTTACCTTTCTCTCCTCTAAAAGAACCCTTTAGACCACTTTTTTCGTCAATTGTTTGCATAATTCTCAAAATTGCACTATATTTGCGGCGCAAAAAGGGCATTTATTTCGGCCGCGTTGCGTTGATAGGCAGCCAGGCCGAGGATTCCATCAAATGGTTATGAAAGGTATAAACTTCAGTAAGATAGCAAGTTGGCTGTTGTTGGCAGTGTATCTGCCAATACTGCTTGCATCGTCCTTTCACACCCATCACACGGAGCTGCAAGAGCCCTTGGAGTGTGCCGCCTGCGTGCACCACGAGAGTTGTCCGGGACACTTGGATACCGGCAACATACAGATGCACGATTGCGTGCTGTGCCAGTTCCTCCAGTTGACATTCTTCGCCACTGCGTCAGTGGCATTCCTTGTTTGTAAAATAATCAAGAGCGTCTATCAAGACCTCCGTACCGCCTCCGTACGCGTGTATAAGGGCGGTCCGACAGCCCTCCGGGCACCCCCATGCTGTTGTTGATATATAGGTGAATTGTGCCTATAGAGTTATTGTCCTCCGACGGGAGGGCTCTCTTTTCGTACTCCTTATTATTATACACCACCGATGCGGTAGTGCTCTTTGAGCCTACGCACCGGAGAGACATGACGTAATGACAGCATTCCTATTGGCGAGTCTCCTGACGACGTGCGCCAGCCCGGATAGTACCATCGTGCTCAACGATGTGACCATATCGGGCAACAATCCTCATACCTACCAGATGAAGACGTCCCAGACCAGCGTGCAGATCAGTCACGAGTATCTGGAGCAGAACTTCGCGGGCAGTCTGATGCAGACCCTTCAGCACATTCCTGGCGTGAAGGCCATCAGCATAGGCAGCGGACAGTCCAAACCCACCATCCGTGGATTGGGCTACAACCGTATGGCGGTGACCGAAGATGGCATCAAGCACGAGGGTCAACAGTGGGGCGACGATCACGGTCTGGAGATTGACCAGTTTGCTATCGACCGCACCGAGGTGATCAAGGGGCCAGCCGCTTTGCTCTATGGCAGCGATGCCATCGGCGGAGTGCTTCGCCTCTACAGCAACCATGTTCCGACCGAAAAGGTGGAGGGCAAGGTGCAGTTGTTCGGTCGAACCAACAATGGTCAGATCGGCATGTCGGGCAAGGTGGGTGGATTGTTGAACAAGTTCTTCTATCGGGCACATTTCACGATGATTGACTATGCCGACTTCCGTGTGCCCACCGACAGCATCGAATACTTCTCGTACCGCATTCCCCTGCACCATCGTCGTCTTCGCAACACGGCAGGCAAGGAGCGGGATGGCAGTGTCATGGTGGGTTATGCCGGATACACTTTCCACACCGACTTACGCGTGTCGGACAGTTATTCGAAGAGCGGTTTTTTTGCCGACGCGCATGGTCTGGAGGTCAAGTTGTCCGACATCGACTACGACCGTTCCGCACGCGACATCGACCTGCCGCATCAGTCGGTCAACCACCTCAAAGTGTTGAGCCACACCACGTGGCACGGTAGTCGGCTGGGCATCGAGACCAACCTCGCCTACCAGAACAACTACCGTCGGGAGTGCACGGAACCCATTTCGCATGGTTACATGCCCAAGCCGGACAATGCCCGTGAACGTGTCTTCGACAAGAGTACCTACTCGGCCAACCTTGCTTTCCACCTCCATGTGGGTGACAACCACCAGGTGCAGAGTGGACTCAACGAGGAGACGCAACACAACCGCCGCAAGGGATGGGGATTCATCATTCCGGACTTCGAGGTGCACAGCCTCGGCGTCTATCTTATGGACCGATACACCTGTCGCGAGAACCTGATTCTGAATGCCGGCATCCGTTATGATTATGCCGACACACACATACACAGTTATCACGATTGGTACCCGACCCCGGTGGATGGCACACCTACCTATATACAACGTTCACAGCCGTTGCGCCGGCATTTCAACAGTCTGACCTGGTCGGCGGGTATCAACTATTCGTCGGGCCCGTGGGTCATGAAGGCCAATGCCGGCAAGAGTTTCCGTGTGCCCATTCCCAAGGAACTGGGTGCCGACGGAATCAACTACCATATCTTCCGTTACGAACGTGGCAACGCTGCGCTCGATGCCGAGGAGTCGTACCAACTGGACATGGCGTTATGCTGGGACAACGGTCAGATGTCGTTGCAGTTCGACCCTTATCTGAACTATTTCCCGAACTATATCTACCTCAACCCCACGTCGGACTATGTGGAGGGTCTGCAACTCTATCACTACACGCAAGCCGAGGTGCTGCGTTACGGATGGGAGGCCATCTGGACCTGGCAGATAGACCGACATTGGAGTTCGACGCTCCAGGGCGAATACCTCTTCGCCCGTCAGGAGTCGGGACAGAAGAAAGGTTACACGTTGCCTTTCTCCACTCCCTGGTCGGCCGAGGTGGAAGGGAAGTACGCTTTCGGTTTGGGCCGACAGATGACGGCGCCCGACCTCCCTGCCTTCGTGGCAGTCAATGCCCGACTGGTGGGTCGGCAGGACGACATCGTTCCTCCCGAGAAACCCACCGACGGCTATTGGGTGCTCAACCTCTCGGCCGGACACCATTTCCATTGGAACCGCTGTTCCATGCAGGTGGCGTTGCACGTCGATAACCTTCTCAACCGCAAGTACTTTGACCATACCAGTTTCTACCGGCTCATCGATGTTCCCGAACCAGGTCGCAACTTCTCGGCCAAGGTGGCGGTTGACTTCTAACATTTTTTTTTAATCATGCAAGGGAAGAGAGAACTGTATAGGAGTTAATTTCATGAAGTTAACGGGAGTTAACAGCCTGCGGCTGTGGAGTTAACGGACGATAGAACTGGAGGCTAAAAGGCTCTTCGAGCCGCTAAAAGTTCACTTCGTTCACGCTAATGGCCTTCGGCGCTAAAGACGGCGGGAAACCTCACTTTTCACTTTTCAATTTTAATTTTTCATTGATTTGTGGCCTTCGGAGCTAACAGACGGAGAGAATTTCACTTTTAATTATTAATTTTTCATTCTCCCTTCAATCGTCCGTTAACTCCCTGAGCGCAGAGATAACTCCTTTTAACTCCCATTAACTCCTTAAAATTTCTTTCCCCCTTGCTCCAATAACTTTCCAATAATGAAAAATATTAAATATATGAGCCTGCTTTTGGCTCTCGTTTCAGTATTCTCTTTGTGTTTCACTTCATGCGACGACGATGACGACGACAAGGTCGCCAAGCCGGTCATCACCCTCACCGAGGTGGGGCACGACAACAGCCGACATGCCCACCCGGGTCATGACCTCCATCTGGAAGCCGATATCGTGGCCCAAGGGCTCATCCAGCGCATTGACGTCGAGATTCATCAGGAGGCCTCTCATGGCTTCGAGATTGAGAAATCCTATACCGACTCGAAGTATGTCGGTCTAAAGAATGCCGAGTTCCACGAGCACATCGACATCCCTGCCGATGCTCCGTTGGGCGAATATCATCTGCACTTCATCGTCGTGGATAAGGCCGGTCAGCAGACCACTGCCGAGTGTCACATCGAACTCGTTGAGGACGATGGCGACGACGATGATGACGACGATGACGATCACCACCACGAGCACTAACGCCCCTCTGTGTGACGGCGGACGCAGGCCTGTTGCGCTTGCGTCTGCCGTCCCTGTTTGTTTTTGAACCCCTAATTCATTGATATGAAACAGTTTTTACTCTCCCTCTCCCTGCTAGTTGCCCTGTCGGCCTGTGGCGGCTCGGACAACCAGGAAGACATGACCAAGCCCACCATCACCGATACGGTCGAAGATGCCTGTCCCACCGACTGCCAGACCTTCCGTCGCGGCGAAGAGATGCCGTTCTGCTATCTGTTGGGCGACAACGACGAACTGGGTAACTACAACATCGAGATTCACAACAATTTCGACCATCACACCCACAGTACCTCTTCGGTGGAGTGTGAGATGGATGCCAAGAAGGAACCTGTCCACCCTTGGATCTACAACGAGGATTTCGCCATCCCAGCGGGTTCCACCTCTTTCGTGGCGCGACAGTTCATCCAGATTCCCGCCGACATCGACCCTGGTGACTACCACTTCATGGTCCGCGTGACCGACCGTTCCGGTTGGCAGCAACTCAAGGCTGTCGCCATCAAGGTGGTGGAGTGACCTTGTTCGTCCTCTCCTTTGTGGGTCAGTTTCCCCGTTGTTGGGGCGACTGACCCGCTTCTTTTTTTCTCCACCGCTTGTTCACCACTGTGTGCATAAGCGTTGATAACCTATGGAAAGGGGTGGATAACCGTTGATAAGTCCGTGAATAACTCCTCTTTCCCCCATTTCCGCCCAGTTATCCACCTGCTCTGTTGAAAACTTTAGTCGTGCCGAAAGAGGGGGAAATATCGGAACTCTCAATTTTCAACTTTCACGTTTCAACTTCAACTTCAACTTTTCACTTTTCAACTTTCAATTTTCAATTGGCAATTCACTTTTCATTTTTAATTGTTCACTTTTCCTTCTCACGTCCTACCGTTGCCGTACTATTCAGCAGGGCATGAGCACACCATCAGCTCACGTTCAGGTCGCCCACAGGTCCCCTGATTTTAGGGAGCTGTGGGGGACCTGCGGTCATCTCAGGCTCTCCTCATGCCCTCCTGAATAGTGGGTCAGCGTAGGGTCATCGGTGGGTTCGCGCAAGAATTTTTCCATTCGGTGATTCAATCTCAAGAATTAGAGAATTAGAGAATTTTCTTTTGCACGCAATGGAGAATGTAGATGTCTGTATTGAATTGATGAGAATTAGAGAATTCGATAGCTCTGGAGGTCGCAATAAATGGAAATCAATTACACTTTCGTACACGCGAGATGTTATAATACTCCATCAATAGAACTTAATTTGAACTCAATTTTTTCTTACATTTCATCCCTCAAAATGTCTATTAGGCCCAATTATCAGTGGTCGCGAGAGCGATGCAACTCAATCTTGTAACTCCATTGAACTCAATCTTTTGGGCTGATTGGTGTTGCGCTTTCAGCGCGTTCTGTCGTACCTTCTTAACAGGGGTTTCGCTTCGCTCTACCATCTGCCTGTGGTCTGTCGTACCTTCGGCACTCTTTTCCTCTGTCAATTGTAAACGGGGGTTGCACCCCCGCCTGTGGTCTTAACAGGCTTTCAGCCTTATGGTTTGCTCCTGCCCGTAAAAAGGCGGGAGTTATTGTATTGTGAGTGTCTGTTAAAGTACCTTAATTGCTTCATACTCAGTATGCTATAGCAATTAGTATAGGGGGAATAAAGAAGACCCCCTCGTTCCTCCCTCAGCTAAAGCCTCGTCTTCTCGCGGAGGGTTATCAACCCTCCTAATTTGCTGCGAGGACCCCGAGGGGAGGAGGATTGCCCCGCGCAAAGAGTTCGTAAGTGAATGGATATGAAGACTATAATATGTTTTGACCGCTTGGGATAGTTTTCAAGCGTAACGAGGTTGTTTCCGTGTGTTTTCGTGCATTTCGTGGTTATTTACTTATCGTAAGTGATTGATAGTCATAGTACCATAGCAAAGTATAGCAAAAAGTATAGCAGTCCGATGTTTGGAGGGGACTGCTATTATTTGTATCTTTGCGCCGTCGTTGTTCGGTTAACGGTTAGGGGTTAAGGTTTAACGGTTAAAGTTTAATGGTTAACGGTTAAGGGTTAGGGTTTAACGGTTAACATTTAACGGTTAAAGGTTTAATGTTTAACGGTTAAGGGTTAATTTTCGCATTCTATGTTTCAGACCAAACAAAAATGAGCTTTTAACACGGAATTTAACATTTCAGAGCAAGAACTCCAGTTAACCGGTCTCCGATATATCAATTATGACGCTTTTCGAAAGCTTTCGTACCCTTCCATGTACTTGGTTTTGTTGACA
>JAEEGH010028794.1_pt1 | contig 10908 bp, 6 predicted proteins | sample 9134181 | NCBI WGS metagenome assembly JAEEGH01 (sample SAMN16246544, study PRJNA631951) | gut metagenome | biome: gut microbiome; feature: rumen; material: DP-attached | host: Bos | place: Iran: Karaj | collected 2018-10
AACATATAAAAACAATGATGATAGCCTTGGCTTGTGCGTTTGCTATGGTTTCCGCTCAAGCCCAAGAGTCTGCCAACAACGACACAACCATTTATACCATTGTTGACGAAATGCCTCAATTTCAAGGCGGCGATTCGGCTTTAGTAGAGTACATCACTCACAACGTCCACTATCCTCAAGCCGAGAAAGCCCAAGGCATCCAAGGCAAGGTCTTTGTTGGCTTCGTGGTCGAAAAAGACGGAAGCATTTCAAACGTCGAAGTCAAGAGGGGGATTGGCGAGGAATGCGATGCTGAAGCCGTTCGCGTTGTAAAAGACATGCCTGCATGGATTCCAGGAAAGCGTAACGGGGAACCCGTTCGCGTCAGTTCCATGCTGCCCATCAATTACAAAATCATTGAACAGCCTCAAGCTCCAGCAGATACCGCAAAATGGGTATTTGTGGAAAGAATGCCCGCTTTCCCTGATGGCGAGGAAGGATTGTTGGATTTCATAGGCACAAATGTAAGATATCCCGAAGAAGCAAAAAAACAGGGCATATCTGGCAAAGTATTTGTCGGTTTTGTTGTCGAGACTGACGGAAGTGTATCTAACGTAAAAGTACTCCAAGGCATCGGTGGAGGTTGTGATGAAGAAGCAGTGCGTGTCGTCAAAATGATGCCCAACTGGATTCCCGGCGAGGCTTCGGGGGAAAAAGTCAGGGTCATGTATATGATACCCATCAATTTCCGTTTGACATTACCAGGGCCACAAGACTATCGTCGGTAATCTATTATTTTACCATTCCTTACATCCTAAAACGGCGGATTGATAATCAATCTATACTAGGGCTAAAACCGGCTAGGTATCTTCCCAGTAATAATGCCACCAATAACAAAAACCCATGCTGATATTATCATCAACAAACAGATATAAAAAGGGACGAATACAAAAACAAAAGTAATCCTTCGCATAGCCTTATTCGAAATCCATCCTGATTTCTTTTTAAGGCCATTTTTTCTAGTTTTATAGTCAAGAACAAAAATCAAGATTAAGCCAAATAACATGATGGCGAATATAGGATAACAAATGTATTTGGAATATGGGGGTTCGCGATATTCTTGTGGCAAGAAAAAACCTGCTGTCAATAGTATTATGCCCCAGGACACGAAAGCAGATCCAACGGCAAATTCCTCACTTCTAAACCGAAGCCATTTCGGATATTTTCGGTTGTTCTGTATCTTGCCAACACAATATACCATTCTTTGAAAAAACATTTTCTTCAATATTTCATAGGGCAAATTTAAGCATTTTCCGCAAACAAACCGCTTTCTCTCGAAAAATCGCTATTTTTGCATTTTTAAAATGACATTATCACCCTATGAGATTGCCCAAAGGCCTCATATTAACAAACATCTGTTTCTTATTGCTGATTTCGGCATACCTCTACCTTCGTTTTCAGCATCAAGACACCCCTCTCGACTTATTAAAAAAGGCGGCCAAGGCGGGTGATGTCAATGCTCAGAATGATTTAGGATGCTATTATTTAGGGAGCCAAAACTATGATGAGGCCTTCAAGTGGTTCAAAAAAGCAGCCGAACAGGACTTTAAAAGTGCATATTTCAACCTTGGCATTTGCTATTTGAACGGCTTGGGTACTGAAACAGACATTGAAGAATCCATTTCCAATTTTTCCAAATCCTATGAAAAAGGTAGCGGTAATGCTGCACTTCGGTTGGGTTACATCTATCTAAATGAGGATCTCGAATGCTTCGACCCACAAAAGTCCATACAATGGTTTGAGCAAGCAGCCAAACATAAAATACTGCAAGCCGACTTCATGATTGGCGAACTATATTATCACGGTCAATTCGTCGAGAAAAACGATTCCCTGGCTTTCCTTCATATCCAACGAGCCGCCTATCAAGGCAACCCAAACGGGCAATTCTTTTTAGCCAAGTTTTACGAGGAAGGTTTCATGGTGCCCGTTGATCGCAACCTTTCAATGCAATGGCTCAGAAAAGCGGCCGAGCAGGGTTTGATGGACGCCCAATATACATTAAGCAGATGTTACCTCTATGGCCTCGGCGTTGAGCAAAACCAAGAATTAGCCACCTATTGGCAGGATCAGGCCAACGAACAAAGAAGTATCGTCGAAAACACCCAGTTAATCAGTCAATTGTCAGCCCCAATTACCTCAACAAAAACGCCTATTTCTATCGTGCCTTTAGATAAAAACAGCATCAAGACCGAAACGGATTCTCTCTATCAGAAAGGCTTCCAACTGCTGTTTGGCGGCGACACCAGTCAAGAAAACAAACAAGCCATCGATTGCCTTACCCAAGCCACACTTAAAGGGCACAAAAGCGCAAGAGTGTTGTTAGCCTATTGTTTCGCCACAGGATTAGGGGTCCATCGAAGCAAAGTGACCGCAGCCAACCTCTTCGTAGGCAAGGGGCAAATCAAATACGCTATTGGAAAAGAAATCTACACCGTTGATTTTGAAATCTTTGAAGACGGAGAATACGAAAAGCAATTGGCTTTGGATGTAACCCAGTAAAAAAAAGAAAACTTAGACTGGTTTACTACCACTTTCATTTGTATACTCAAACGTTTCGGAATTTCGAACGAAATGAACATGCAGATTTGCGTACTAAAGCACCTCTTTTCCGAAAAATGCATTATCTTTGCGCCCCTAAAATCTTATTCATTCCAATGAAATCACTGAGAACATTTTTCTTGGCTGTCACCTGCTTGGTCACAATGACAATGACAGCCCAACAACCCCAATCCAAAGCCCAGATGAACGCCCAAAAACTGGGCACCACGCTTTATCTGATAGAGAACTTCTACGTTGACACCGCCAACCTCGACAAAGTGACGGAAGACGCCATCATCGCCGCACTGAAAGAACTCGACCCGCACTCGGCCTACATCTCGAAGAAGGACGTGGAGAAAGCCAACGAGCCTCTTGTGGGCAGTTTTGAGGGCATCGGCGTGACCTTCCAACTCATCCGCGACACCATCACCGTCATCAGCCCCACAGCAGGCGGCCCTTCCGAGAAAGTGGGCATTATGGCTGGCGACCAATTCATCAAAATTGATGGCGAGGATGCCTTCGGCAAAAAGGTCGACAACGAATATGTACAAAAACACCTGCGAGGCAAGAAAGGGACCAAAGTCACCGTGAGCGTAAAGCGTGGCAACGACCCCGAGCTCCTTGATTTTGAGATTATCCGTGACAAGATTCCGCTAAACAGCATCAATGCAGCTTATATGCTTGACAACCATATCGGCTACATCAAGCTCGACCGCTTTGCCCAAGAGTCGGCACAAGAGTTCAAGGAGGCATTCTCCAAGCTGCAAGCCCAAGGCATGAAATCACTCATTATTGACCTGCGTGGCAACACTGGCGGCTACCTCAACACTGCTATCGAACTCGTCGACCAGTTCATTCCAGAAGACAAGCTTATCGTCTTCACAGAAGGCCTCCGCTCGCCCCGTCAGGAATGGAGAAGCACCAAAGCAGGGCTTTACACCACAGGCAAACTGGTCGTACTCATCGACGAAGGCTCGGCATCAGCCAGTGAGATTCTTTCAGGTGCCATCCAAGACCACGACCGTGGTGTGGTTATCGGACGTCGCTCATTCGGCAAGGGCTTAGTTCAACGACCTTTCAACCTTCCTGACGGTTCTCAAATCCGCCTCACCACCTCGCGTTACCATACGCCTTCAGGTCGTTGCATCCAGCGTCCCTATGAAAAAGGCGTTGAGGACTATGCAAAGGAGATGACCAAACGTCTCGAACACGGAGAATACTACCACGCAGACAGCATCCATTTCCCTGACTCGTTGAAATACAAAACTGACGGTGGGCGCACCGTTTACGGCGGTGGTGGCATTATGCCCGATCTCTTTATCCCAGTTGACACGGCCTTCAACAGCAAGCTCTACACCAACCTCGTCCGCAAAGGCATCCTCAACCGCTTCACCACCGATTACGGTCTCAAGCATCGCGATGAGATTAAGGCACAATATGGTGATTTTGAGCACTTCAACAAGAATTTCAACGTTGGGAAGGATATAGTCAATGGATTGAAGAAAGCCGCTGAAGAAGCTAAGGTGGATTGGAATGACGAACAGTTTGCCCGTTCCGAGAAGTTCCTCCTCTTGCAAATGAAGGCATTGATTGCCCGCAATGTTTGGGAGACGCAACAATACTATCAGGTGATGGCCTTTACCGATCCAGGCATACAAAAAGCAATCGAAATCCTCAACGACAATAAAGCCTTCAACAAAATATTGGACATCAAATAATTACATCTGTCTTAAAATCTTTATATGAAAAGGACAAAGGTCGCATCAATAAGGTGGTCGTAAAATAATAGCAATACTTTGAAACGAGAAAAAGCCTCTCGTTAAGCGTTTTTTTTCGTTTTTATTCATTCGGCAAAAGCGCACAAAAAACAAACATTTCGATTTGATAATATTTCCCCGCCAAAAAGCATTCTATAAGAAAAAAGATTTGTATTTTTGCAGTTTAAACAATAAGGGTCGATTCCTTCGAATCTATTAAAGTATCACAAATAATTTCATTCTATGAGAAAAACCAACATTTTAACTACGGCTTTCCTCTTGTTAGGAATGCTCATTGGCTCCACTGTCAACGCCCAGCGCATCGACTTAGGCAGAGCCAATTCGGCACAATCCTGTGCCAACGTAACTGACGAAGGCTTCACCGCCTCCTTCTCTTTCAGCAGCATTGACGCTTCTGAAGTCACCACTGAAAAGGGTGTGTTTTCCAACATTACTATGGAAAGCACCTATCCTTCCGGAAGAATTGGCGAGCCCACCTTGCCCGCCGTCAACAAACTGCTTGCCGTCCCTTACGGTGTCAGCGACCTTTCCGTTGAGGTGAAGAACTACACCACAACGGTTTATTCCCTCTCAGACTTTGGCATCAAGACGCTTTATCCCCAACAGCCTCTGCTCTTCAAGAACCAAAAGCCTGAAGATGTGCCTTTCGCATACAACGCAAAGGCCTATGCGGCCAAAGGCTTTGCAGAGCGTCCCATCGCTGAAGCGAAAATCCAAGGCACGATGCGTGGCATCCAAATCGGCACACTGACGGTCAACCCCGTGCAATATGACCCCGCCACGAATAGCATCCGCGTCTTCAACAACATTGAAGTCGAGGTGCGTTACAGCCAATACGACAAATCGGCATCTTACAACGAGTTTGCCAGAACCTTCAGTCCCTATTTTGCTGGCGTCTACAAACAGATGTTCAACTGGCGCGACGACGTGTACGATGAGCACCCTGACCTCTGGCAGGCTCCCGTGAAGATGTTGGTCATTGCCAACCGCATGTTTGAAGAAAGCCTTCAGGAATGGCTGAATTGGAAAACCACGAAAGGCATTTATCTGAATGTACATTACACCGATGAAATCGGCAGCAACTCTTCGGCCATTAGCGCTTTCATCCAACAGGAGTATGGCAAAGACGCTCCCACTTTCCTTACCATTGTAGGCGACAAAGATCAAGTTGTTCCTGGTGTTGCATCTGCAAGCCAATCCCACTGTGTCAGCGACCTTCCTTATTCAAGTGTCGATGGTGACCAGTTCCCTGACATGTTCCACAGCCGTTTGTCTGCCACAAGTCCTGCCCAGTTGACCTCCATGCTCAACAAGGCTCTGGAATATGAACAATACACTATGCCTGACCCGAGCTATCTGAACAATGTATTGCTCATTGCTGGTGAAGACAATGGATACGGCATTACTGTGGGTCGTCCTGCCATTTGGTACGCCTCCCATTACTATTACAACGAAGAACACGGATTTGAAAACGTGTACGAATTCAGTCATGGTACCTATACCAATTGCTACAGCTACCTGAGCACTGGCGTTGGTTTTGCCAATTACACTGCCCATGGTGGCCAAGACTGCTGGGCAGGACCGAGCTTCACTGTTAGCGACGTCAACAACCTGACCAACGAGCACAAGTATTTCCTTGCCGTCGGCAACTGCTGCCAATCGGGTGACTGGGGTTACGGCACCTGCTTTGGAGAGGCCTTGGTACGTGCTGAAAACAAGGGCGCATACGCCTATATTGGTTCCTGCCCGAACACCACTTGGTACAACGACTATTACTTTGGTGTGGGTGCTACAGCCCGTCACGACGGCACCATGCCTACCTACGAAGAAACCACAATGGGAATGTATGATGCCATCTGGGACGATGATGCCTACAATACCGTTTGCGCCATCCTATTCATTGGCAACCTTGCCGGTAACGCTGCACAAAGCCTCGGTTACGAGATGCATTCTGAAACGCTTTATTACTGGCAGGCATACCACGTATTGGGCGACGGTTCTGTCATGCCTTTCCGTGTGCAACCCACTGAGAATACGGTTAGCCATATGGCTATTTTCCCCATCGGTATGCCTACCTACGAGGTGACTGCAGATCCGGGCTCTTACGTGGCCATTAGCAAGGATGGCGTGTTGCTTGGCGTCGGTCTTGTTGACGAGACTGGTGTCATCGAAGTTGCAATTGACCCTGTCACTTCAGCTGGCGATGTCACCATCTGCGTGACTCATCCGCAACGCATTCCTTATCTTAACACCGTTCCTGCCGCCGCTTTGGAAGGTCCCTATGTCTCCGTCGACAGCTACACACCTGGCACTGTTCACGTTGGTCACGAAGCGCCGATGAGCATTACCTTCAAGAACGTAGGCACTGCCGCCACCAATGGTACCACCACCGTTACATTGAGCTGTGAAGACTCTAACCTAACCATCCTTAACGGCACCGCCACATTTGAAAATCTTGATCCCGAAGCTACCGTTCAAGTTGACGGTTTCAGCTACAGCGTTGCCGAAGGCGTTGCTGACGGTACCCGTTTCACCATCAACACCACAGCCGTTTGTGGCGACAACACTTGGGAAGGCAGAGCATCCATTACCGCAGCAGAAGCCATACTTCAATTCAATGGTATGGTCAATCCCGGCGGTTTTGTCCCTGGTGAGACCCTTTCAATAGTTGCTTCATTTGTGAACTCAGGACACTACAAAGCCACCAACGCCATTGCAAACGTCACCACAACAAGCCCCTATGTCAGCCTTGCCAATGAATCATTTGAAGTTGGAACAATTGACCCAACGGGTGTTGCCGCTTGTGTGTTCACCCTCACCATCGACCCCAACTGCCCTGTAACCGAACAACTGCCTTTGGCCTTTACACTGAATGCTGATGGCGGCCTCATTGCAGAAGGCGCAGGCACCCTGAAAAACAGTTGCAATGTCATCTTTGAACTTAGCGACTCCTACGGTGACGGTTGGAATGGCAACTATTTGAACGCCAGCTTCAGTGATGGCACGCCCACAGAGAATATGACCATCCAAGATGGTTTTGCTGCCAACTATGTTGTTGAAATCGGTCACGGTGTACATGTCACTCTGTCCTGGACTATGGGTCAATGGCCCTCCGAATGCTCCTTCGTTGTGCGCTATGAGGATGGTGATATTATCTGCCAAGGGTCAAGCCCCAATGCTTCTTACTCATTTGAATTTGACTGCAACTGCGGTAGTGGCGCTCCTGTCGGATCTTTCAACCCTGTTGAGGAAATGCAAGCTGAAGTCACCGAGACAGGCGTTATCTTGAACTGGAACGCTCCTGAAGGTGCCATCAACTACATCATCTCCCGTAACGGAATCGAAATCGGCCAGACGGATGAAACCACCTTCACCGACAACATCATCAGCAAAGACGGCTACTATACCTATTGTGTAGTCGCTGAATATGTTGAGGGTACTTCTCTGCCAGAATGCATCATCGTTGAATTCCTTGATGCTATCAGCGAGAACGAGGCTGAATTTGCCATCTATCCCAACCCCGTCAATAACACCTTGTTCATCAGCAGCGGCAATGCCGAATTCAGCTACGAGATGTTCAACGGCATGGGGCAAAAGGTCGCCAGCGGCACTGCCACGAGCAACGCACAAATCAACGTCGACGATATGACCAAGGGTATCTATTTCCTCCGCCTCACCACAGGCACACAAGTGCGTATGGAGAAGGTCGTTGTGAAATAATATCACACTATAGTACGAAGAAAGGTCGCTCGTTTCGGGCGACCTTTCTTATTATCATACTGAACACGTTAGAATACCATCCAATCAGAAATTGATGCTGAATCCGAAATTGACGGGACGCACCTTTGCGTTGCGCATGTCAAAGATAGGCAGCAAGGCATAGTTGGCGAAGAAGCCAATGTTTTCGCCACCCACGCGGAGCGAGGCATCCAGCTTGAATTGGTTGATGCTTGCCCCATAATAGCGCTTGCTTTGCGTGCCATCCTCAAGTTTCACACGATTCCACTGAGCGATACGCAAGCCACCAGTCACGCCCGCGTCGATGTACATGCTACGCGTCGGACGGACTTCCAGCATCAACGGCATTTGCAGGAACAATGCGCCATATTTGCTGTTCTTCACGACCTGGTCCGTTTCAATGGGAACGAGGGTATACACCACATTGTCAGGGTTATACTCAATCTTGATATTATTGTTCCAGCTGAAGTTGTTCCAGCCGAGGCCGACACCGGTAAACAGGCCCACTCTATGTCTTCTGTCGAAAGCGACGCCCACATCGGCAATGTTGAAGCCAAAGTACCAGCTGCGCAAAGGTCTGATTTCCATGCCTTGTGCACCGTTATTGGTATTCACAACATCAGCAGGGGTATTGAAGAGCATATTCAAGCCTGCCTCGAAGCCATTCCATTGGGCATCGAAAAGAAGGTTCTTTTTTTCAGGACGTCTATCCTTGGTTTTGTGTTCCTTTGACGATGTATTTTCCACGACATTCGATTTCACGACATTCAAACCGTCGACATTCAAATCACCACTTCCAAGCAGTATGGTTTCCAATACATTGCATCTACCCTGAAGGATGATATCTCCCGAACCATTCAGGACAACGTGTACGGTATCGTAATCCAACTTCATAACCATGTCGCCCGATCCACCATTATATACATTGATATAGTCACCTTTTATAGTGTTCTTGCAGATGACATCGCCAGACGAAAGCAATTGGATGTTTTCAAGTTGTGAGACTTCAACTTCATAGTCGTCTGAACTGGAAAGAAGGAGCATCCCCGACTCCGTACGGTTGTCGGAGACTATCTTGCCCTCTTTCTTCAACGAAAACTGTCCTGGAGTCTGGCTGATAACGACATCGCCCGAACCCGTTACTCGAATAACGCGAATTGGGGAATCATCTGTTTTTGTAGGACGATAGTTGTTCGGCATATCATATTTTTTCTCAAACTCTGACCCCCACTGTTCCATCTTGCGACCCCATTCTTCCATTTCTGCGCCCCACTTCTCCATGTCTTGCTCAAAAGTCTTCCAATCGACCGAGTCGGTAAGCATTTGTAGGTTCACCCCCAGTTCGCGCATCAACTCAGGGAGTTGCGACATGTCAGGCATATTCCTCATTATAATTGCCGGATCTTGCTGTTTTGGTGCAGCGGTCACGGTGTCTTGCGCCTTCAATGTTCCGAAGGCCAGCAGCAACAAAGCTGCAAAAAATAATCTTGTTTTCATTTTTATTGGTGTTTTTGATGTTTGTTGTTTCTCTCTTCTTTGACGCGGGACTTCGAGACGCGGGACCATACCCGTCTCGTTTCTCGCCTCTCATGGTCTCGCGTCAACACCAGTAATACGGAGAAACAGCAAAAAAGTTACAGCCCTCACTCAAAAAAAGCGGAAAAATAGCATTTGCGCTCGGCGGTGAGGCTGTCGCCTTCGGTCAATTGCAGCTTCACATAAACCTTTTGCAAGTCGGCATTTCTCAAATAATCGCCTAGGCCTTCCACCATGTATTTCCGGTTTTCATTCGCATCCATCTCCACCTTCACTGTTTGCTCAAACTTTGGGTGGTCTGTGAGCCTATCAAGTTTGAGGTCTTCAAGGTCGCACACCTCAACGGACAATGTTCCGTCGATGTCACGCAGCAAGTCGGAAGTGACGAAAACGCCATAGTCTTTCTTGTCGAGAGATAGCAACACTGGCGCATAGAGCGTCTTGAGGCTTTCTTGAAACACTTTGGGATTGCCATAGTAGTCGATGGACGACCAAGAAGTCACGGGCCAAGCGTCGTTGAGTTGCCAATAAAGCGTACCCATATTGTAGGGTTTCGCCGTGCGGTGCGCCTCAATGGCGACTTCCATGCCGTATGCTTGCGAGAGTTGGCTCAAATGCACATACTCCTCAAAGTCCTTCGGCTGAACGTTGGGATAATACCGTTTGATGAAGTCATCAATTTGTCGCGTACCACGTGCATGTTTTTGGTGTGCCGCAATCACCTTGGCATCCATACTCAATTCCTCGCCTTCTGCTATTTTCAGCAAGGTCGAATAATCGGGATAGCTTTGGTAGCCGTACTCGCTGTTGAAGCGTCCCACCTTCTCGCGATACATCTCATAAGGCTGCTCGCCCCACCAAACGCCCCAATAATGCACATCGCCTTCCGTCAAACTCTCGGGTCGTCCCCAACCTTTCGAAGGTGAACTAGGCCAGTAGGGTCGCGTGCCATCGTACAAGGCCACAGCATCTGGCAATATGGTTTCAAAGAGTTGGTCGTATCCTGCCTTAATGGCCTTGTCGTCCTCCTCGCTCCAGCCCAAGGACTGTTGCCAGCCCCAATTATAATAACCTTCCGAAATCTCGTTACCACCACACCACAAGGCTAACGACGGATGACTTGCCAATCGTCTCACCTGCTCCTCTGCCTCAATTCGGGCGTTTTCGAGGAAAGCCTCGTCATAGGGATACATCGTGCCGGCATACATAAAGTCCTGCCAGACCAAGATGCCCAATGAATCGCAAATGTTGAAGAAGTCGTCCGAGGGATAGATGCCAC
>JAEEGH010028795.1_pt1 | contig 10908 bp, 5 predicted proteins | sample 9134181 | NCBI WGS metagenome assembly JAEEGH01 (sample SAMN16246544, study PRJNA631951) | gut metagenome | biome: gut microbiome; feature: rumen; material: DP-attached | host: Bos | place: Iran: Karaj | collected 2018-10
TGACACTATGTTCAACGGAAAGGCTCCTGGATACCTCAGCGTTTATAATTTCTATAAGACGATGACATACGACCATATCCATTACAGCACGGTCTATACCAACAATATACAAAATGGTAACATCGTCTCGTATCAGGATACGAAACCTCGTGCCTATTTCGAGCCTTATAGCCCGTCTAATCCTATTGGCTATCATGAGGATGAGCAGGTGATGATAGGCATCAGTAGGAGAGAAGCCGAGTTGTTGGCCCGTGCATTCCGTTATGTGGATTCGCTTCATTTGGTCGACGATGACGTTGTGCTTGATGGTGACGGCGACGGTTTTATCGACAATGTGAGTTTTGTCGTTAAGGGAGGCACTGGCGCATGGGCATCCATACTTTGGCCTCACATGGAGTATTTCCCTCACGACTCCATCGACCATCCTGTGGAAATCAACGGGATAAAGCCCAACACTTTCAATCTTGAGTTTGAGGGTGAGCCGACATATTTCACTGCCCATGTTTTCAGGCATGAGATGGGTCACTCACTGAATCTGCCTGACTTGTACCATTACATCCATTACACCGATGTCTCTCCTGCGGGTTCATGGGATATGATGTGCTACAACTATGGTGCCAACCATACGGCTGCCATCTATAAAAACAAAATTCTTCATGTGGCGGACGACCCGATTCAAATCACGCATGACGGCGACTATACTTTGAAAAGCGTTGGGTCGAGCCAGTCGCAGAACTGTTATTACATCAAGTCGGCCATCGATAGCACACAGTGGTATGTGCTTGAATACCGCAATAAACAGGACCTCTTTGACGAAAGCATCCCTGGCACTGGACTCATTGTGGCACGTTGGAACGACACGGTCACGCTCGATTACAACGGAATGTTTGCTAATGCCTTCTTCGACAATGTTACCATTGCCAACCAGTATTGGATTTTCCGTCCTTATAGTAGCAGTGACATACAGAACGGCAACCTTAACAATGCCCATTTCAGCCATGCAACAGGACGCACCAGGTTCGGGCCCGATACCAATCCGCATCCTTATCTGACCGACGGCACGCCTGAAGAAAGTTTTGAAATTACTGACATTCATGAGAATGGAAGCGAGCTGACCTTCCACGTTCATTTCTTCAATGATGGCATTGATGAACAACCTTCAGCTGAACTTCCATCGGAAGCGCTTGTCGCTGTGCATCCGAACCCAACTAGTGGCAATTTGTTTGTCAATGGGCAAGATATACAACATGTGGAATTGTTCAACACGATGGGCCAGTGTGTGCTGACACAAATGGCTGATAATGCCGCCAATACAGAAATCTCGCTTGCTGGTATGCCCTCGGGTATCTATTTGCTTCGCGTTGTAACCAACAATGGTACAGTCAGCTTAACTAAGGTGGTGAAGCAATAATCAAAGCGTTTTAATTTGCACAAGAGTATATGAAAGCTGCCGCATCATCAGGTGCGGCAGCTTTTTTTCATCTTTCTCTTCGTTCAATTACCTTCTTCAATTTGTATCGTTCGCCGGTAGATTTGCCGATGGCGTTGATAAACTGTTGGTTGTAGCCGGGTGTCTCATAGCCCCATCGTTGGAAATTCCCGTCCTTGTCGACACGCTTCACCACTTGGTCGTTGTATTTCACAATCAGGTATTTCGCCAGCTTGTCCCAACGCTGCATCATTTTGTCGGCGTAAGCGATGCTTTTGTTGTTGAGATAGCTGCGGCGGTCGGCGGGCATCATCTTTTCGATGGCGACGAGCACGCTGTCTTGGTCGGCGAAGTAATAGTCTTCCAGCTCGTTTTGTGCCTTGCGCAAGTCGCCAATCATCATGGAATAGCGTGGGTAGACCATATTGGCCACCCAATTGTTCATCCAGAAGGCTGACTTGTCGCTGAACTCGTTGCGTGGGTTGTTCTCAGGACGGAAACAGTCGGGCACCTGGGTGATGCAGCAGTAAAGCGGCACATAGGCTACCATATTGGCATCGTCGCAGTTGAACCAAGTGACACCACCCACGTCGTCGGGCAGCCAAGAACGCATTTGGCAGGTCATGGTGAAGCCCGATTGCTGTGTGGCGATGGGACGCTCACGAAAGTAGTCGACGCTATCGCTGTCACGAAAATGCATGGGTAAGGGTCGTATGGGCATACCCCAGGGACCAGCGGTCATGTCGGAAGTCATGTCCAAAGGCGTATTTTCAAAATGGTCACGCATGTCGTTCTGCAGGTCACGCAACGAAAGCGGTTTGTCGGGCTTGATCCACAACGGGAGATGGTCGCATTGGTCAAATTCGCCGTTGATGTATGGTAAGTATTTGTCCATTTCCTCGTGACTGTAATGATGTCGGAAGAAACTCCACACGCGCGCATCGGCGTAACGCACATTCTCGAAGTCGATGGGGCAATAGGCGTCGCGGAACGAGAACTCCTGGTCGGGGCCGTTGAAAAAACCTTTCTCGCGGGCAAATTCGACCACGTCCCAAGCGTAGACACATTCCACCTGCGGCTGGCTGATATACTCCAAATGCTTGCTGCTGATGCTCTTGTAGCCCTTCGCCTTCTTGGTTTTCTGTTTGACAATAAAACCGTTGTCCCAGCATTCACCTTCGCGTGGGAAAAAGCATATGCGGCTGAGGTTGGCGTGGGCACAGATGCAGTCGTCGGGGATGCGCAGCGCCACCCACACGGCGCCCTTGCGGCCGGGCCCCTTGCCGATAATCTCCATAATCCACGCCTCGTTGGGGTCACAGATGGTGATGCTCTCGCCCGTGCTGTTGTAGCCGTATTTCTCCACCAGCTCAGCCATGCAGCGGATGGCCTCGCGGGCCGTCGCGGAGCGCTGCAGGGCCAAGCGCATCAGGCTGAAATAGTCGAGCAACCCCTCGTGGTTCTGCAGCTCCAGGCGTCCGTCGAAGGTGCTCTCCACGATGGTCACCTGCCGCTCGTTCATCAAACCCACCACGTTGTAGGTATACTCCACCTGTTTCACGAATTGCCCCTCGTGCTGCGGGCCCCATCCGTGAATGGCCACAGGCTCGCCGGGAATGTGGCGCCCTGCGGGACTGTAGAACAGCGAGCCCGCGAAGCCGAAGCCGTCGCAGTTGTAGCTGCACATCACGCTGCCGTCCTTCGAGGCCTTCTTGCCGACGATGAGGTTGGTGCACGCCTGACTAAAATTGAAAATTGAAAAAAGAAAAAAGAAAAAGGCAAGAATCAGTCGTTTCATCGAAAATCAAATTTATATCTAATGGTTGGTTTCAAATTGTTTTTAACTGGTACAAGAGCTTTCAAAAGAGAGTTTGGGGTAGAAATTTTTTGCAAAGTTACGAAAGTTGAGCGAAATGGCAAAATAATTTTTGACGATATGTTTTACCTTAATTATAAATAAGCGCGGAAAGCGAAGCGTTTGCCTTTGCCAATGATTTCATGACATTCATATATATTGTTCAATAAATATATATTACGAAATCTTAAAAATAATGACCAAATTATGACCAAATCTGGGATAAAAAAGAAAAAAGATTTTGTATTTTCGTTCATTTTGAACTACTTACAAAATCCTTTTGTACCCCGGGAGGGACTTGAACCCTCACGCCCTTGCGAGCAGCAGATTTTGAGTCTACCGTGTCTACCATTCCACCACCAGGGCAAATCTCACACTTTCTCTCTGTGAAATCGGGTGCAAAAGTACACACTTTTTTCGATATGGAGAAATTTTTTTTGGTGGAACCAATAAATTTTTGTATTTTTGCATTCGTTTTCAGTCACTAAGATTGAATAAAAAAATAAACGATACAATTAAAAATCAATAGAATAATGAGCGATATGCGTTCTGAAAAGGTGTTCATTTTTGCTGGCCGCGCCACCGAAAACCTGGCACGCCGCGTGGCGGAAATCTATGGAATTCCGCTGGGCAATTCGACGGTTTTCCAGTACGCCGACGGCGAATTTCAGCCTTCCTATGAGGAGACCATCCGCGGTGGTATCGTGTTCATCATCCAGAGCACCATCCCGCCGACGGACAACCTCTTCGAGCTTCTGATGATGATTGACGCCGCCAAGCGCGCCTCCGCACAGAAGATCGTGGCCGTGATTCCTTATTATGGTTTCGCGCGTCAGGACCGCAAGGACAAACCCCACGTGCCCATCGCCTCGCGCCTCATCGCCGACATGATTACCACCGCCGGCGTCGACCGCGTCATCACGATGGACCTCCACGCCGACCAGATCCAGGGCTTCTTCACCCTCCCCGTCGACCACCTCTACGGCTCCTCGCTCTTCATGCCTTATATCCGCGAGAAATTCGACATCAACGACGTGATGTTCGCCAGCCCCGACATGGGTGGCAGCAAACGTGCCGGCATGTATGCCAAGACGCTGAACAACAGTTTTGTCATCTGCTATAAGCATCGCAACAAGCCCAACGAGATTGGCGAGATGCGCCTTATCGGCGACGTGAAGGACAAGCACGTCATCCTGCTCGACGACATCATCGATACCGGCACCACCATCTGCAAGGCCGCCGGCATCATCAAGGAAAGCGGTGCCAAGAGCGTCCGCGCCATGATTACCCACCCCGTCCTCAGTGGCAACGCCATCGAGAAGGTGGAAGCCTCCGAGCTTGAGGAACTTGTGGTCACCGATACCATCCCGCTGAAGCGCGAGAGCAGCAAGATTCACGTACTGAGCTGCGACTGGCTGCTGGCCGAAGCCATCCGCCGTGTGGTCAACTACGAGAGTCTCGACAACCTCTACGAGACCACCCTGCACCACAAGGGCGTAATCAAAAGAATGAACGATTAAAAGAATGCGTGAATGTGTCAATGCGTAAATGAGTTGGTCACTTGCGCAGTCGGCACATTGACAAATAGATTAACAAATTATTAACAAATTAAAACTTTAAAACAATGAGAGTAGTATCAATGAGCGGTTCTCTCCGCGAGAACGTAGGGAAAAAGGATGCTAAGGCTCTGCGTCGCGACGCCAAAGTGCCTTGTGTCATGTACGGCAAAGGCGAGCAGATTCTCTTCAGCGTTGACCAGACTGCCTTCCAGCGCATTCTGTTCAACCCCGAGCCCTGCTTCCAGAAAATCACCATCAACGGCACCGACCACATGGCCATGCTGAAAGACATCGACTTCCACCCCGTGACCGAGATCGTCTATCATGCCGACTTCTACGAGCTGACCGACGACAAGCCCGTCGTGATGTCCATCCCCGTCCACACCACCGGCACCTCGAAGGGGGTCATGAAGGGCGGCAAGCTGGCTTACAAGCAGAAACGCCTCAACGTGAAGGCCATCCCTGCCAACATGCCCAGCGAGGTGCTCCTCGACGTCACCAACCTCGATGTCAACCAGCGCATCCGCGTCCAGGATATCGCCGCCGAGAACTACACCATCCTCAACCCGAAGAGCGCCGAGGTCGTCAACGTCCTCAGCACCCGTGCCAGCGCCACTTCCGGCGAGGGCGAAGGCGAAGGCGAGGCCGCTGCCGAGTAAGTCTAACTTACGATTCTATCGACTTGAAGCGCATACACCCCGTATGCGCTTCTTCTTTTCTTTAGTATGACTGGCAAGAGCTGGCGCAGGCTTTTATCACCTTGCGGCTGTCGAGGTTGAGGTTGATGTAAACGACAGTGTCGCAGGCGTCCCACATGGTACTGAACCCAACATGGTCATGTGAGTGCGGTTCGTCGAGTGTCATCTGGATATACGCACAGCGTTCTTCCTTTTCATTGTAGTAGAAACCGTATGTCCGTTCGTATTTCGTGTAGTTGTCGGGATTCCCAATGTAATGGCACCATTGTCCAAGCTGGGGGAATACACCGTTCTTCATCACCTCGGGCAGAAGGGTTTCTGTTTGCCGGACATCGTCCAAACCTGCATTGTACCGTTTCGTACTGATGTCCACCGCATTGCCCCATGGGTCTTCCGATACACACTTGTTGAAAATCCGCATTGACGAAGTGTCTTCCCGCGGAACGAGGAGGTGCCCGATGGTGTCGGCATTGCTCAAACAGGCGTACACCGTGGCATACGAACTCTTTCCCTCCCCAAAAGGAACAACACTTGTCACAGGAATGGTTTTCACGTCATATTCCACCACTCCCTTTATCCATTTCTCCATGGTGGCGAGCTGCGAGGGCGTGGCGGTGGTGTTGCCGTAGCGGTCTACGTAGCCGGTGATATAGTCGCTTCGGTCGATGGGATTGCCGGTGGAGAACTCGAAGAGGTCTTCCGAGAGGGGATAGATGTGTTCGTAAGGACCGCTTATCGGCGGTACAGGTGGCTTTGCTTCAATGGTGTCGGGTGGAAATGGTATTTCTTCATCGTCGAGGGGAAACGGCTCGTCGGATGTGAAGGGAACGACAATCCGCCCTGCCGTATCCACGATGCCATACTTCCCGTCTTTCCTGAGGCAGGCTTGTCCATTCCAGAACCACCAGTGGATAAATGGCGCATAGCATCCTTCCATACAATCGAAGTTGTTGTCGTACTCCATAGGCAGCGTCCAGCGCATCTCTTTGTCGAGCAGGCCCACCTTCTCTCGGTCCATAATGAGAAAATAGGGAGACTCATGGCCGTCAATGATTTGCCGGTAGACCCTATATTGTGCCGGCAGCAACACGATGCCGTCAAGGGTCACAATTCCCTGCAGGTCTGTGCTGTCGGAAAAGACGGCCAGATTGCAATCTGCATAAAACGTGAAGCTCCCATAGCGGGCGATGAGATTCGCCAGTTGCCCGATGCGTTGCTTGCTTTGCGCCTCGGCACTGCCTTGTACCTTCGAAAAATCTTCATTATAGTTGACAAACTGCCTGTCTACCTCGGTGAAGTCGCCGGTGTCGTCCTTGTAGGAGGGGTCGGGCATGTACCACCAGAGACTTTCGAAATAGGCTTTCAACTTCTTGTCTGCAAAAACATGGCCGCGATGGGCATAGGGCAGGTTGCGCATCACGCGCCGGCGGAAGGCCGCGTCGGCGGGCACCCACTGCATACCCTCGTAGGGGCCCCAGTCGATACGTGCGGAGCGGTCGTAGGTGCCACCGGTGATGCACTTGTTGTCGACATAGAGGCCTTCGATGCCCACAGCCATGATAGTCAGTTCGCTCTTGGGGGCGAAGTGGGTGCGGTGAAGCGTGATGGCGCCGTTGCGGAGGCTCACCTCCGTAGGGTTGCCGTAACGCTCTGAGCGGCGCAGCTTGCCCATGCCCTCGCTGACGGCGAACGACGCATCGCCGAACAGTGTGTCGAAGACAAAGAAGTGCTTGGCTGTGCTGTCGGCACGGATGGTCAGCGTGAAGTCTTCGATATTGCCTCCGGCCCAGCGGGCGGCAGGCGTAAGCTTGTATTCCACTATGAACGGGCTGCCCACGTTGGTGGACATCTTGTATACATAGCTGTGATGCACGCGGTTGAGGCCCGGTTGGAAGTCGGCTTCGAAATAGTAGACATAGGCGAACGGAAGGCCGGCGTCGAAGTCGGTGGGTTCGTTGCGGCCGTCGTCCTCGTAGAGGAGGTTGTTGTCGAAGACATAGTATCGCTTGGTGGTGTCGACATATCGCAGGGGTAGTTTGCAATTCTGGTTTTCTTCCAGCACACAGGCGGCATTGCGGTAGGGGAGGGTGCGGCCGTTCATCTCCACGGTGAAAAGGCTGATGCTGGGATGGCGGCCGTCGGGGTAGAACTTATAGTCGAAATTGTAGGGAGGGTCGGCCTCGAAGCCCATGGTGACTGTCTTGGCGGCGCCGGGATTCCAGAACTCGTACTGCACGTCAACACGGGCGAAACCGTTGTCCATGAGGCTGATGGTCAGCACCTCCCGCCTCACGCTGATGTCGGTTTCCTGCAGGGGGATGAGCTGGTTGCCACGAGTGTAGTAGGTGCCGTCGTTGGCCACAGCGGGCAGCGCCATGGCTATGCAAAATATCGTTAAGATGCATATTTTCAGAGTCTTCATGTTCTATCCTATATTAAAACAACAATACAAAGATAAAAAAAAAATTTTTTTAAACCAATCAAATTTTTCTACCATATATAATATAACATCAAATTTACCGATTCTCTACACTGAATGTTAAAATTAATATTAATTAACATTATGGCCATGCCATCACCTTTCCAACGCCCTACCATCTCCTACCGTTGTAGGAGATGGGTAGGAGATGGGTAGGAGATGGGAAAGAGTTGGTACGGAGATGGTGTTAATTATCAGCCTGTTGCAAACTGCTTTTTTGGGTTGTTTTTTTATTTTGTATATTTGCAAATTGATAATAGCTCCAAGATATGAGAAAGTCGTTGATACTCTTTGTGTTGCTGTCGTTTGGTGCAGTCCTGCGGGCCAACGGCGACCCTGTGGCCGAGCGGTCGGCGCTGACGTTGGCGCGCACACCGGTGGCGGTACATGTGCCGGAGGTGAAGTTGCTTGACGAGCAATGTCATTTCACCTTGCGCGATGGATATACCGAGGTGGAGGTGCGCTACCTGCTTCACAATCAGTCTGCCAAGGACTTCCGCCAGTTGCCCTACGGTTTCCCCGTCGACTGGCTGGGCAGCGGTGCGGCGCATTGGGAGAGCCGCGACTTCTATTCGGAGAGCATCATAGAGTATGGCTGGCGCGACAGCTATGTGCGCGACGTGATGTTCTCGCTCGACGGACAGCCGCTTCCGTGGCAATGCTCCGGGGACACGTTGCTTCGTCGACAGGTGGCAGTATATGAGTATGAAATCATCAAGGAGGTGATGTGGGAGCGCGACAGCACCCTGCCGGAGAGCGACCCGCTACTTGTGCCCGACAGCACCGGCGACTTCTACACGGCGGCCCGCGAGAGGCAGATTATCGACAAGTATGGCGATGAGCTGCTGTGGTACAACCAGGCGCTCAATCGCCGCTGGTACTATGTGCGTCTCGACATCCCTGCCGGCAAGGTGGTGGAACTCAAGGTGCGCTACCGTATTGAAAATCCGTGCTATCAGAGTCTTGGAACGGGACAGCGTATCTTCCGCGCTTCTGCATACAATCAGGGTGTTTTCCGTTACGATTTCTCACCTGCCGCCTATTGGGGCGACGGCCGCGTGCAGCGCTTCAGCATCGAACTGGGGGCCAATCCCTGGCAGGATTATGATGTCAAGGTCGAGGGGCTGCCCATGACGCTGGGCAACCAGTGCTATCGCTACACGGCCCGCGACTTCGACCTTGCCGCAGCCGAGCCGTTAGAGGTCACTTACACCAATGAATTGTCGGTCCACGAGGAGCTGCCTACGCTGCTCAGCCACCGCATCAGCCCTGACTGCTACACGGTGACACTCAGTGGTGTAGATCCCAAGTATCCTGTTGGCAACCTCTGCGACATGGACCTGGCCACCGCCGCCGTGCTGCGGCCAGACGGGGATGGCTCGCTTTATGTCACGATAAGGTTCCACGACTCGGTGATGCTCTACGGCGCTCTGGTGTACAACGGCTACTGCAAGGATCGCCAGACATGGCTCAACAACAGCCGCATCGACACGCTCGACTACATCGTCGGCACACGTGGTGAGTTGAGCGGCAAACCGTATGTCGACGAGAGAAAGATATTCTACCCCGACGCCAACTGGCACCAGGAGTTGCAAGGCAGTGTGCCGAAAGACTTTACATGGCAGGGCCTCACCGATGCTGCCATCAAGCTTCCTGTCGTTGATTATATAAACCCGTGGCATTCCGACTATCGCCAGAAGGTCAAGGATATAACCATACGCATCACCGCCGTCAAGCCCGGCAAGAAATACAACGACCTCTGCGTGTCGGAGATAATACTTTTAGGAGATTGAACATATCGCTTAACTACATAACTACTAAAAAAGAATATGGAAACGATAAAGAAGATATACAAGATAGGCCTCGGCCCCAGCAGCAGCCACACCATGGGGCCCCATCGTGCGGCCGAGATGTTCGCTGCACGCACCAAGGCCAGCGCTGTGCGCTACCGCGTCACCCTCTACGGCTCCCTCGCCGCCACCGGCAAGGGGCACCATACCGACCAGGCCATTGCCCGTGGCTTGGCGCCCAAGGAGGTGGAGATTGTGTGGCGGGCGGATGTGGTGAAGCCGTTCCACCCCAACGGGATGCTCTTCGAAGCCCTCGACGGGCAGGGTGGGGTAGAGGACAGCTGGCTGGTCTATAGCATCGGCGGCGGCTATCTGTCCACCGAGGAAGGCGAGGTGCCGCTGGGCATCACGCCCGAGGGTGAGGTCTATCCGCACAACACCATGAAAGACATCATGGAGTATATCGATAAAGAAGGACTTTCGTTCTGGGAATACGTGGAGCAGTGTGAGGACGGGTCGCTCTGGTTTTATCTGGAAGAGATGTGGCAGCAGATGCAGCATACCATCGAAGAGGGCTTGCAGGACGACCGCGTCATTGCCGGCGGCTTGCACCTGCGCTCCAAGGCCCACCAGTATCATGTGCGCGCCAGCGGTTTCAAACCCTCGCTGCAGAGTCGCGCGCTGGTCATTGCCTACGCTCTGGCTACCAGCGAGCAGAACGCCTGCGGCGCCAAGATTGTCACTGCCCCCACCTGCGGCTCCAGCGGTGTGCTGCCGGCGGTGTTGTATCACCTGAAGAAGAACCACGGATTCACCGACCGCGAGATACTGCGCGCTATGGCCACCGCGGGCCTCTTTGCCAACGTCATCAAGACCAACGCCACCATCAGCGGTGCCGAAGCGGGGTGCCAAGCCGAGGTGGGCAGCGCCTGTGTGATGGCCGCTGTGGCCAGCAACCAGCTCTTCGGCGGGAGTCCCAAGCAGATAGAGTATGCCGCCGAGATGGCCATGGAGCACAACCTGGGCCTCACCTGCGACCCCTTGTGCGGCCTCGTGCAGATACCCTGCATCGAGCGCAACGCCATGGCGGTCCTCCGC